>Ga0099364_10004475_pt1 | contig 21170 bp, 25 predicted proteins | sample TergutTh196P3_FD_73070 | JGI IMG/M metagenome (GOLD analysis project Ga0099364, IMG submission 73070) | Microcerotermes parvus P3 segment gut microbial communities from Pointe-Noire, Republic of the Congo - Th196 P3 | ecosystem: Host-associated > Arthropoda: Insects > Digestive system > Gut ... | reverse complement strand
GAATGCTTGTGCAAAAGACGAGGGCATACGCAATTTTACTATGGAAACAATGTCGGATGATCTACATCGACTGGAATATGTGCCTGAGTGTTTTTACAATTTCCACCCTGGCAGTCACGTACAGCAGGGTATTCCTACCGGCATAAAGCGTACCGCAGAAACGCTGAACGAGATATTGAAGCCCCATCAATCCACAATTGTACTCTTGGAAACAATGGCAGGAAAAGGCAGCGAAATCGGCGGTTCCTTTTTAGAAATCCAGAACATCATTGATATGGTAGATATGAAAGAACGACTTGGCGTCTGCCTCGATACATGCCATGTATTTGATGCGGGCTACGACATAGTAAAAAATCTTGATGCCGTTCTGGATGAATTTGATCAAACCATTGGATTGGAACGGTTGAAAGTAATCCACCTGAATGACAGCATGAATTCACTTGGAAGCCGCAAAGACCGCCATGCGAAGATAGGAGAGGGATACATAGGCGTAGAAGCGTTAATACGAATTATCAATCATCCAGCGTTGAAGACTCTGCCTTTTTATTTGGAAACGCCCAATGACGTGCAAGGCTACGCTAAGGAAATTGCTGTGTTAAAAAACGCGTTTATAAAACTTGGGTAGATGGGAGATGCCGCTGAAGCACTCCTATTCTGATACATAACCTTGTTTGCCTGTGTTGTTACAGCATTGATATTACTGGATTCTTTAAAGTATCGTTATCACACTTTAGATTAATCCTCCCCCAATATTTAGCCCTCAACCGAGCCGAACAATTCCTCGCTGAGCGTGAGCAATTCTTTATCAAATACCACAAGAAACACGTTGATGCCGCGCTCGCTGATGAAGTCACGGATAGCGGAGGCCGCCACGCGGAGCGCGTCCACTTTCGGATAACCATAAATGCCGCTTGAGATCAACGGGAACGCGATACTCTCACAGCCGTGCTTTATGGCAAGTTTAAGCGAATTTTCGTAGCACGCGCGAAGTAATTCTTCCTCTCCATGATTGCCGTCATGATACACCGGCCCCGCTGTGTGGATTATGTACTTCGCGGGCAGTTCAAAGCCTTGCGTGATCACAGCGTCGCCCGTTTTTACCGGCGCGAGGGCGTCGCAAGCCGCTTGAAGTTTGTTCGCTCCCGCCGCCTTGAAAATCGCGCCGCACACACCGCCGCCCATTCGCAGATCAGTGTTGGCGGCGTTCACAATTGCGTCAATCTGGAGTTTAGTTATGTCGTTACTTATTATTGATAATGGCATGGGAAACATCCTTTCTTTATTATTTGTTATAATAAGAGCATGAAGAATTGGTCTGTTAATACGTCGCGCTTCGAAAAAAACTCTGCGGAATACGAAATTTGGCAGTTGGAGCAACTGTTGAATTTTGGCATGTCTGAAGGAGAAGCTCTCGATCGGGAACAACTTGAGAAATACCTGCCCGTTTTGGCAATTGACCAAGATACCCGTAACTTTCTGGAGTACGTGCTCTATGATAAAAAACCTGCTCACGACACATCAAACAGACTTTCTTGACTTCGTCGGAAAACAACCTCAGCTCTATGGGGACTTTTATTTCTCGGACGGAACCGCATTAAGCGCATTTTACCTCCATCATCGTTTTTCCGAGGATCTTGATTTCTTCTCGGAGAAAGAATTCGACGCAGGGGCATTAAATTTGTTCCTGCTGGCCAGAAAAAATGATTTCTCCGCCCGGGCCCTGCAATATCAGCAATCATTTAATCGTAACCTGTTTTTTCTCGAATTTGGCGACCAATCAAGCCTGAAAGTAGAATTTACATGGTACCCGTTTACACGCTTGGAAAAAGGACCGACACTTGATAACCTACAAGTTGACAGCGTTCTTGATATAGCTGTCAACAAAGTTTTCACACTAACGCAACAGGCGCGTGGACGTGACTATGCCGATCTTTTCGAAATTCACAGGAAATACGCCCTTGATTTTAAAGAACTCCTGAAGCTCGCCCGGGTAAAGTTCGATTACCCAATCAACATCCTGCAACTGGGAAAGAATCTTGTCAAAGTAACGACATTCCTGGACGACCCGATTTTGTTAAAAAACATTGATAAAAGAGAGGTCGAAGATTATTTTCTGCAGCTTGCCAAAGAACTTGACGTCGTTAGATAATCCCTGATTTTTGCGCAAGAGGTAGCACGCGGCACACAGTCCTTATGCTAAAAGAACTTTTTTCTGCTCGTCTTCATCCAGTTTAAGATACGTTTTCGGGTTTATCGTAACCCTCGTTGACGGATGAAAGCCAAGCGCGCTCATGCCTCTTGTTATTCTTTTGACACCTGCTCTTATCCTCTCCAGCGGAAGGGAGGTTATGCTTAACCGAAACATATCATCTCCGCCTCCGTGCGAAAAGAATGAATCTCCCGGAACAAACGCCACCTGCTGCTCTATGCACTTTTCAAGCAAATTCCTTGCGTTCATTCCCTCTACTTTGACCCATGCATATAGTCCGCCCTCGGGTTTTGTAAAATCAGCAGCTTTTGGAAAGTTCTCCCTCATCGCGCTGTCAAGAAGGTCTCTGCGCCCTCTGTACAGCTCAACCAGTTCTCGTACATGGTCGTCAATATCGTATTTATCTAAATAGCTGTCAAGGACATACTGGTCAAGAGTAGAGGAATTGAGATCGCTTGCGCGCTTAACATTTCGGACATATTCAATGAGCGGGGCGCCTATTCCTAACCATCCTAAACGAACTCCCGGGCAGAATATCCTGGAAAAAGAGCCAATAAGGATAACCTGCCCTTTTTTATCAAATGAAGCAACTGCGGGAAGATGTTCGCCCTCATAACGAAAATCTGAAAATATTATATCCTCAGCTACCACGACATCAAAATCCGATACGGCTTCAATAAATGCTTTTCTGCGTTCAATGTCCCATGACTTTCCGGAAGGGCGCATAAAATCCGGACATATAAATATGACCTTTGCCTGTTTTTCTTTTCTGAGAGCGGCTTCTACATCTTCAATGAGCATCCCCTGCTCGTCAGCCGCTATCTCAACAAATTCTACCCCGTAGTTGGAAAAGGCCATCATAGCGGAAAGCGGCATTGGGGGCTCGTACAGAACAACGTCTCCTTCATTTATAAATAGTTTTCCCAATATGTCAATTCCCTGTTGTGAGCCGGTTGTAATGCAAATATTATCTTGATTGTATTTCGTCCTAAACTTTGCGTTTGTCCTGTAGGCTATCTTTTCCCTAAGGGATAATATGCCTTCCGATACAGAGTATTGCAAAGCTGAATCCTCCCAGCGGATGAAGGCGCCTTTTGCCGCTTCCTCTATTTCTTTTACCGGGAAAAGTTCTTTTGCCGGCAAACTGCCTGCGAACGATATAAGCCCGGCGTCCTGCGGTACATTCAACCTTTCTCTTATTTGGCTTGCCCTGATTTTTCCTATCCTGTTTGCGAATAAAAAATTCATTTCATCACCTCATAAATGATTCTTAATTATTTAACGATAGTTTATTTTTTTTGAATATTATATAATTTCTTTCATTTTTTTGGTAAACTAAGAGTACAGAAGGAGTGAAAAAAAATGAACAATAATGAACTTCAATCACGAATCAGAGAACGTTTAAGCGTAATGCCCGCAAAAGCGCGGCGTGTTGCCGAATATTTGCTTACATGCCCTTCAGAGATAGCTTTCCTTTCAATAGGAGAAGTGGCGGAAAAACTTAACGTATCCAAAGCTCAGCTTGTTCGTGTCGCAAGGATGCTGGATTTCGACGGTTACGCGACTCTCAAGGAAACAGTAAAAAGTAGCGTTATAAGCCAGCTTGCTCCTTCTTCTCTTGTAAAACATGAAGCAGGAAATGATATTCCGGGCAATATCTGCCGTCTTGAACATGCAAACATGGACGAAACATTAATTAATCTAAGCTCAGATGTTACAGCGCAATTTTGCAGAAAAGTAAAGGATGCCAATGTAATATACTGCGTGGGGTGGGGCATTTCCGCATTAGTCGCTGAAAATTTATATACCCGCCTTCTGGAACTCGGCCTTCGCGGCGTACTGATGAAACGCGGATCCACAGCGCTTATAGAACAGGTGCGCGCCGTTAATTCCTCCGACTTAGTCGTTGTTTGCGAGCTGCCGAGTTATGTAATAGAAGTTACGGAGTCCATAAAATACGCCCATGAAAAAGGCGCTAAAATTGTAACAATAACTGACAGCCCGGCTGCCCCGGTTTGTCAGTACGCCGATGTTCAGCTGTATATAAGCGATAACACCGTAACTTTTGGAAGCAGCATAGTCAGCGCTGTTTTTTTAATCCACGTTTTAACTTCGGTCCTCGCGTTCAGCCTTGGCGAAAAAGTACAGGCCGCCCTGAAAGCCCAGCTTGAAGGGCTTAACGACGAACGGGTCTATCATCCTGCCTATGGGCTGAAATATTGATCTTACTTTTTCTCCACGGGAACGCATTTTATATTAATTTCTTCAAGCCTCTTATCCTCCACCGCGCTCGGCGCACCGGACAACGGGCACCGCGCATGTTGATTCTTCGGGAAAGCTATAACGTCGCGTATGGACTGGCCCCCGCACATCAGCATGACAAGGCGGTCAATCCCAAGCGCTATCCCTCCATGCGGAGGTGTTCCGTAAGACAGCGCGTCAAGTAAAAATCCAAATCTTTCCCTTGCCAGCTCCGGAGAAAAAGACAGCGCGGAAAACGCTTTTTCCTGAACCTTCGGGTCATGTATACGGATGGATCCTCCGCCGATTTCAACGCCGTTGATGACGCAATCGTAAGCGCGGGAGCGCGCGTTTCCGGGGTCGTTGTCCAATTTATCAAGGTCATCAAGGTTTGGGGATGTAAAAGGATGATGGACCGCGGACCACCTTTTTTCATCCTCGTCCCAGTCAAACAACGGGAAGTCGGTTACCCACAAAAATTCCCACGACTCTTTGATAAGCCCGCGTTCTTTAGCTAACTCCAGCCGCAGCGTTCCAAGCCGTTCGCATATTTTACGCCTGTCGCTTCCCGCCATAACAAACAAAGCGTCGCCGTCCGCAGCGTTTAATATTTGCTTTAATTCCTCAAGCTCCGAATGGGCTAAGAATTTAACCAACGGCCCCTTAATCTCGCCGTCCTTAAACTGAAACGCCGCCAAACCGGAAGCGCCCATTTTTTTAGCCCGCTCTTCAAGCGTGAGTAATTCTTTCCTCGATAATGAAGCCCCGCCCGGCAACAGCAGCGCGCGAACCACACCGCCCTCCGCCAGAATTTTTTTGAAGGGCTCAAATTTCGCTTTTGAAAATATGGAAGCCAAATCGGAAAGCTCTATCGGAATGCGTAAATCCGGCTTGTCGCTTCCGTATTTATCAAGGGCTTCCCAATAACTCATCCTTTTGAAAGGCGTTTTTATGTCAACTCCGAGTATTTTTTTAAATAAACCGGACATATACCCTTCTATCAATTCTTGTATATCTTTTTCCGTAATGTAGCTCATTTCGATATCAAGCTGCGTGAAATCGGGCTGTCTGTCCGCTCTTAAATCCTCATCCCTGAAGCACCGCACTATTTGATAATATTTATCAAACCCGCTTATCATCAATATTTGCTTAAAGATTTGAGGAGATTGGGGGAGAGCGTAAAATTCACCCGGATTTACCCTGCTCGGGACGAGATAATCTCGCGCGCCCTCGGGAGTCGCTTTCGTAAGCATTGGCGTCTCTATTTCCACGAAATCATTTGAATCAAAATATTCCCTTGTGAAAGCCGCTATTTTGCTTCTTGCCCTTATGTTGCTCTGCATACGCTCGCGGCGAAGATCAAGATAACGGTACGTTAAACGCAGGCCTTCATCAACTCCGTCGGTTTCATCCCCTATTTCAAACGGCAGCGGAGAAGCGGGAGACAACAAAAGAAAATCATTGGCAATGAGCTCTATATTTCCTGTATTCAAGCTTTTATTTTCCGTTCCGGCAGGCCTGTGCGAGACTTTGCCTTTTACCGCTATCACATATTCGCTGCGGAGGGGTTTTGCCCGTTCATGAACGAGGCTGAACTCCGGGCTGAAAACTATTTGCAAAGCGCCTTTATAATCCCAAAGCTCTATGAATATTATTCCCCCCAAGTCCCTGCGGCATCGGACCCATCCGTTCACAACGATTTCTTTGCCTGCCGACTGTTCGTCCACTGTTCCGCAAAATTGCGTCCTTTGCCATGTTGCGTCGAAATATTCGCTTCTGCTCATTATTTTTGCTCCTATTTAACAGCTTTTTTCTTCAAAAAATATTTTGAAGTAATCAATTATATTATTTTCGCCTATCAATTCCTGTTTTCCCGTTATCAGGTCCTTGACAGAAACGTTGTTCGCTTTTAATTCATCAGGTCCTATTATGCAAGCGAAACGGGTACCGCTGCTGTTCGCAGATTTTAATTGAGCCTTGAAGCTGCGTCCGCCTAAGTCCATTTCAGCCGCGATACAATTTCTCCTGAGTTTCATCGTCAGGTTATACGCTCTCTGAACTGTATCTTCATTGGAATCCAGATAAATGACGTGAGTTTTCGGTTTAGGCTCCTCTCCAAAAAGGCAGTTCTGCTGTTCCATGACCAACGCTATGCGCTCAATTCCCGCCGCAAAGCCCACTCCATGTAAACGCGGCCCTCCGATGGCCTCCGACAAATTATCGTACCTGCCTCCACCGCAAACCGCGTTTTGTGAACCCAGATCTCCTGAAAGGATTTCATAAGCTGTTTTCGTATAGTAATCCAGCCCTCTTACCAGTTTTTTATCAATTCTACAGGCTATATCCGATGCTTCAAGCAGCTTTGTCGTATAAGAGAAATGTTCGTCGCACTCTTCGCACAAATTATCTATTGATGGCGGAGCGCCGTCCGTTACCAAAATACAATTTTCATTCTTGCAGTCAAGAAGGCGGAGAGGGTTTCTTTCTAATCTTGACAAGCATACTTCACAGAGTTGAGTTTTTTTGCTTTCAAAATATTTGATTAATTCTTCCCGATACGATGGGCGGCAAATTTGGCATCCGACGGAGTTTATCACCACTTCAAGACTGCGAAGCCCAAGACGGCGGAAACACTCGATCGAGAGGGCTATTATGTCGGCGTCGGCTATTGGGGAAGCAACGCCGAGACATTCCGCGTCTATCTGCCAAAATTGACGAAAACGCCCTTTTTGAGGGCGTTCATAGCGAAACATCGGCCCTGCGGTCCAAATCTTCAATGGCGCTCCGCTGCCGTTTAAATTATGTTCTACACACAAGCGCACTATGGAAGCGGTGGCTTCCGGCCTTAATGTTATGCTGCGCCCTCCTCTGTCGTTAAAGGTGTACATTTCCTTCTCCACTATGTCAGTGGTATCTCCAACGCCACGGGAAAAAAGTTCGGTATGTTCAAATATCGGAAGATGGACTTCGGAATGTCCAAAATCATTCATAGTATTCCTTAATGAATCCAGAATATATGCCCATTTCCACGATTCTTCGGGAAGGATATCGCGCACACCCCGTGGAGCTCTCATTTCCATAAAGCAAAACCTCCTAAAACATAATATGCTAAGAAGAAGTATAACAGAAACAGATTATTATGTGATAAAATAATTAATTGTTTTTGGGCTTGTAGCTCAGTGGATAGAGCGACGGCCTCCTAAGCCGTAGGTCAGCAGTTCGAATCTGCTCAAGCTCGCCAGTGATAGTAAGACTTTACGCAACGCAGCGTAAGGTCTTTTTTATTTCTGTGTTCCGTATGTGTTCCAAAATGAAAAAATCGGCGAAAATCGGCGAGAAATAAAAACGTCTCGATATGGGCTTTTTGCTCTTGCGCTGATGTCAAGGGCGTGCTAAAATTAAAGCTGAATTAAAAATCAGGAAAGGAGGCTTTGCCATGACTAAGCTAAAGGAATTGCGGAAAAGTAAAGGTATTTCGCCGATTGATTTTTGTTACCACATCCGTTTACATCCGGTGACTCTGTGTAGCGTCGAGAATAGAAGGTTAGTAATAAATCTTGCAACTCGCTCTCGTATCTGTGATTATTTCGGACTGGATACGGACAAGTTGTTTGATGAGAATGGTTTAGCGATATGAATTTGGAACACAGGAACACAGAATAAAAATGCCGCCCGGCTGAGGGACGGCGACAAAAAGGAGGTTTTTTTATGGCTGATAACGCTAATTGTATCATAACACCACAGGTAGAGAAAGCGGATGAACTGTTTGCGGGAGAGAGGCTCGAACAGTATATCGAAGCACGTTTACCCCCGAAGTCTAAATTTAATGGGGAAAAAAGGGAAGCGGCGAAGCAGGAAATCAGAGAATATTACGGGAAATTCACTGAGGGAGAAATTTTACAAGAGAGCGCGCGGAGCGCCGAACAGACGGAGGCTTGGCTTGAAAACGCTAAAAAAGTCGGGGAACAGTTAAAAGAATTTGGAGAACGATTTGCAAAAAACAGAGCTTCCCGCAAGCAATCAACAAGGCGGCGTTCCGTTATCTCAATGCGCCCCCGTATCCGCGCCCGCGCCCGCTCATACGCTCGAAGTGGCGCTAATACTGCTACAACACAAGATGACAGTGACGGAGGAGATTCAGACTCGTCAGACCCACCTGCGAAAACTCATTATTCCCATCTAAATTTAATCCCAAAAATAAAGCAATTAAATAGTTTTTCTGTATCCGTGGCGTTCCCCCGGCTGGTTTCGCGTGGGATTTTACAAACGCTTGCTCTCGGAAAGGGGGCGGCATAATGGGACGTTTAGGAATTCCAAAGAAAATCAGTGACCGCCACGCCACGCCTATGGGCGATGTTACCAGTATCCTCAAAGGAAATAAAGCAGTGTACCTTCCACCCTGAAAAGTTTTTCTCTGTTCGAGAGCCGCCTTAAAAAAGCGGCTTTTTATCATGCGACTTGAAACCTCTTTGCTTCTGTAACCTTGGTGTACCTTTCCGCTATTTCCGGCAGCTCGTTTTTTAACGCCGTAGTATCAACCCTGTTGCTCTTGTAAGCCGTCCATTTGATGGTGAAGATGTCCGCCTGTAACGTGCTTACGCCCTGCGCTTCCAGTTCGGCGATCATCGTGGCTTTGAGCGCCTCCGCCTCATCCTCAAGCTGCTTGATCATGGCCTGAATCTCCCGATATTCCTTCGCTTTTCCTGTGATTTCAACTATTGTCATGACTTATCTCTCCTTTTGATTTTATTGTGGTTCAATTAACGCGCCATTGATAACCGGCAGCTTACGCAATATCCGCTTTGACTCTTTGTAAATCCCCCGCAGCTCGGGCATTTATTCCATTTTTTTCTCATTTCGTTTTCCTCCTTAATTTACAGCCAGCGCGTTTTCCCGCGCTGATTCCAGCAATTCTTTGTGCTTGTACAAACCGGCCTCACCGAGCGCAACCCTGTAGAACTCTTCCCTTGTTATCTCGCCTGCGGCAAAATTCAGCTCGTTTTCCCGGATCATCCTGTAGCACTCTTGGAGCTTGTCTTCGATTTCAAGATACTTTTTCAATTCTTCACACATTTTTTTCCTCCTTTTTAGCAGTAGCTATATTTGCTTGTTAATTCCTCTATGTAGTCATGCGCCCTGTAATTCGTTAAAGGGATGTTTAAAGCCAATCCCTCATAGCCTTTCTTCAGCAGTAACCCAGCCAAATACCAGCACTGTTTCGCTGTGGCCGGTGTTCTTCCCTCCGCCGCTGCCCATGCCGCTGCTTCATCAAGCTTTCTTGCTATTTCTTTCTGTGTCATTTCGTTCTCCCCCTTAGATTTTTTTTGATTCTCGTTTCAATCTCCCCCAGCGGGTGTTCCCCTGTTCCTCCGCTTTTCTCATTCCCTCTTCGCGTTCTCCGGCCTGTTTCATCCTCCCGCTCTTTCCTGAGTCCCTCTTATCTGCCTTGGGCCGGCGTTTTGGTTGTCAAGGTGCTGTTTTGTTTATTGGGTGTATTTCAATCTTATGCTTTATATTATAAAGATTATTCTTTAAATATCAATAGGTTTTATATATATTTTTCTTAAAAAATAAATTATTTTTTGATAAATAAAATGTTTTCATATATAATATAAATATAATGGAGGTGAAAATTATTTTGACAAATGCACAAAAAATAAGAATGGCTTTGGCGTATAAAAACATGAGTGAGTCTCAATTAGCTCGAAATCTGGGAACTTCGCCGCAAGCGTTTAACCAGCGCATGAAAACAGATAAGTTTGCCGTGAATGAATTAGAGAAAATTGCTAAAATCCTGGGGGCATCATATTCATCTAATTTTGAGTTCTCGGATGGAACAAGGATATAGAAGTTGAAGGCCATGTTAAAAGAGCTGTAGTATAAAAACCACTTAACAATGTGATAACTTTTAAGTATAATGTAATTGGCGGGAGGAAAGTTAATCGTGTATAAAGTTTTTTATTACAAAGATAAAAATGGTAAAAGCCCAGTAGCAGAATATTTGCGAGAGTTATCCGCTAAGAGAGATAAAGAGAGCCGGATAAAGTCAAATAAGATTAGCGACTATATTGAGTATTTAGTGAAAGAAGGGAAAAATGCCGGAGAACCTTATATTAAACACCTTGACGGTAATATATGGGAGCTTAGGCCAATAAGGGACAGAATATTATTTGCGGCGTGGGACGGACAGAGCTTTATACTGCTCCACCACTTCATAAAGAAAACGCAGAAAACCCCGCAGAGTGAAATAGACCAAGCCAAACGCAATTTAGCCGATATGAGGGAAAGGGGTATTGACAATGAATAATGATAAACAATATAAGCAAGCCATAGAGCAGGCAAAAGCTAATTTAGCCGACTTGCAGGAGCGCGGGGAGTCCGCAATAGGAGGAAGTTGGGATGAATTGAGAAAAGAGCTTTTCACGCCGGAAGAAATAGCCGCCAGTGATTTGCGTGTAGCTATGATGATTGAGATTGCACACGCAAGGAAAGAGCGCGGAATATCTCAAAAAAAGCTTGAGGAGATGAGCGGTGTTAAACAGCCCATTATAGCTCGTATGGAAAAAGGAAGTACAAGTCCACAGCTTGATACTGTGTTAAAGGTATTAGCGCCATTGGGGAAAACTCTATATATAGGGGACTTAAACAACGTCTAAGATTGGCAGCGTAAATTGCGCCGTGAAAAAATTTCGCCCCCAAGACTCACCTTTCTTGGGACAGACTTTTTTTCCCCCCAAGGCAGAATTTGACAAAATGAATCCTGAAAAAACATACTCAAAATACTCAAAAGCCTCGAAAAGATATATCTGAGATACCTTTTGAGTATTTTGAGCATATAAATGTTTCCCACGAATACCGTCATTTAAAATGATGGTATTCTTTTCATCATCATCAAGCCTTAACGCCCTAAGTCAAACTTAGTCCGCCTCAAGGAACATCCAAAAATAACGAATCGTTACTTTTCAGTTCTCATCAGCATTTCCTCAATAGTTGTTTTTTCTTTCGCCGCATTTTGATTGCCAATTTGCGCCTCGGCCCTTGCCCTATTCGCCTCTTCGCGTATCCGCTCTTTCTTGGCTTGATCCCTAACTTTTCATTATTAAGTAATATTTAAAATTAAAACCTTGATATTAGGGCATTTGCAAAATAGCATATTACTTAAAAATAAGTAATATATTTTGTTTTTAAAATTTCTTGAAATACTTGCAATACAAGCGTTTCAGAGAACAACTATTACTTATTTTTAAAAAGTTAGGGCTTGATATTCGGCGCTTTGTTCAATCAGCCGACCTAACACAAGCGCTTTTTGTTCCTGTGATAGCCGCCAAGCGCAGCAAACTGATACGCGAACAGCTCGCCGAGACGCCCGAAAAATCAGACCGACAGATTGCAGCGGGGCTGGGGGTGAGTCATGTTACGGTAGGCACTCAAAGAAAGGAGCTTGAATCAACTGGTCAGATTGACCAGTTGGCAACCAATATCGGCGCAGACGGCAAAGAACGTCCCCGCCAAGTTCAACGCAAGCCCGTCTCAGTTTTCAACCCCACGCCGCGCGAGGAAAAAGGGCAATAAAAGGGGTTCGTCTGCCCGGGCCAATGGTGAAAAAAGCTGATGCGTAAAATTTACGTATCAGGCTGGTGCCACTCCTCAAAATTCAGGAGTCCGAAAAGGCCAGAAAAATAAGATAAAGATTTATAATATGTGAAACTGCGGTATTAGGAGGCGGCGTTGATGATATTTCTATTAAGGTCTTTTCTTGTTGTACTTCCAGCTTTTTTCGGATGGCTTACAGTTTCCTCTGCCATTGAACTCCATAATGGCGTTGGGAATTGGGTCACATTCCTCATCTCTTTAGCGGGGCTAATTGGCTCTCTTCAAGGTATACTTAGGAAATAAAATAATGAAAAACAAACAACAGCAACAAAACTCTTACGGTTTAAGTCTTAAAGATTGGCTTGATTTTATTTATTACGGCGGGATATGTTTGCTGATGATTGCTATCCCATGCCTGCTTATCCTTGGCTTTTTGTTCGGTTAAATATTTTTCCGTTTACCCGGGCCAAAGAATGCAAGCAAAAATTAGCCCGGGTAGACGAAATGTTATGCTGAGCTTTTTCGTATATTGCCAGTGTTCTTGTCCTTCTTATCGCGCCGGTTTAGTACCTGCACCGCGTTCAATTTCGATTCAGGCGACAAGTGCGCGTATCGCATCGTCATTTTCATGTCGCTATGACATAAAAGTTCGCGGACAGTGTTCAGGTCAACGCCTTTCATGACAAGCTGAGACGCGAAGTCATGCCGAAGGTCGTGCCATCGGAAATTTTCTATATCTGCATCTTCCAATATCTTTTTCCATGCAGATTTTATATCCTTTATTTGCCCCCCTGTTTTTGGTGACGGAAATATCAGCGCGTCTGGAGCTATACTCAGTGACGTTTTGCGCCACGACGAAAGTATATCAATAGCGTCATCTGATAGCGGTAATCTATGTGTTTTACCACTTTTCGCATCTCCGCTTCTTAATGTGAAAGTCTGCGTATCAAAGTCAATGTCTGACCACTTGAGCGCAAGCATCGCGCCGCGACGTATGCCAGTTGCAAGCGACAAAAGCACAGCAGGGCGTAAGTAGTCTATGAACTCCCATTTATAATCTGGTTTTGTCTCATATCCCCGCTCACGCCGCCATTCATTCGAAGAATCACGTTCACGGCGAATTTTATTCTCGCGTTCGATGAGTGCCTCTTCGAGTCTTTCGCGCTCGTCCGGGGATAGGTAGCGCACAATGTACTTTGAATCATATTCTTTCAGCGGCGACATGTTTGCTATCGGATTTTTTTCGAGCAAGCCCGACTTGATACCATAATTAAAGGCCGCTTTCAGGTACGTTGTCGCTCTATTGGCAGTCGCGGCTGTGCGGCCACGTTCGCGGCATGACTGACGCCATTTGTCAACAAGTACAGGCGTAATATTTTCTATGGGTTTATTAAAAAGATTACCAAATGCTGCTGTTATGGCGCGGATTATTTCATAGGAGCTTTTGTTTGCGGTTCGTGCATGGGGAAAGTAGTTATCGTTGAGATACGCTCCAAGAGTTATTTTGTCGGAAGATTTTTCCTTGCGTACATCTTCGCCGCGTGCGACTTTGCCGCCGAAGTCTTTTACCATTTGGCGGGCTTGCGCGACTGTCAGAGCTTGCGCGTCGCCAAGTTTTCGGGACGCTTTTTTCCCATTCGCGTCACGGTAGTAATAATACCAAACCTTTGAGCCAGTCGCGCCTATGATGAGCGTTAAGCCTTTCGACACGTCGTCGCGTATCCATTGCCGTTCTCCAGTCGGTTTTATGTTTTCAACAGCCGTTTGCGTAAATTTCATTTGTCCTCCAAAAAGTTTTTTTATTCTGCTGTGTTCCGTATGTGTTCCAAAAATATTATACCAAACGGAAAAATGAGGAACAATATAGAACTATTATGAAGTGTATAATCTATTGTTATAACTAAGCTAAAAAAATATTTTTGCGTGGTTATCAATAACGGGAAAATAGTTTTTTTCAGACTCCTAAGCCGTAGGTCAGCCGTTAGAATCTGCTCAAGCTCGCCAAAGATAGTAAGGCTTCAGAGAATTTTCTCTGGGGCTTTTTATTTTTCTATGTAACACATATGTAACATTCGAGTAAAATCCTCCTTATCAAATGATCTGCTATAAGAACGCTGTCCATCCGCGAACACAAGATTGATCTGGCGGAGTTTGCCGCACATCTGGCAGTAGACTCTGGGGATATTGATCCGCACATAGTTTTTGTGTTTCCCTGTAGGTACCAACATGATTGTCCGCTATATGCTTCCTTGGCTTTGCGCATCACGGTTGCCACAGATGGAGCAACGCACAAGGTGCTCTTGAGAATACATTTTGAAAATACACGCGCCGCCTTCGTAGTATGTTCGTTCGTAGATATAGCCAATGATGTTCTGTGTGTGATATAGTATGCTTGTTGACATGAGTTCCTCTCCAGTCTATCTTTGAGATAGTTGTGCCTGGTTAGGTTCCCATGTCTTCTATTTTTTGTCTATTACGCTCGCATTTCCTGGATGAACCGCTACGATGCCCACAAATAAAGGGCGTCCTCCAAGCCGGAGAGCGCCCTTCACATTGCCAGGCCTTCTCTTTTTCCATTATGCAATTGACGCGGGGTTTTTCCTAACGCACCGGCATACACGCACTGAGATTCCGGGGAAGAAAATGCTAACCCCTACTACAATAAGATTACGGTTAAGGCGCGGCAGCCAGCCGCGCTTTATTCATACTTACGTCTAACCCCTGTCTTTTCCCTCAGCGCGGAATAGATCAGTCCATAGAAAAACATTACGCAAAACATTGAAAAAAACGTGTTATACGGAATATGCCACGGTAAAAACCGGGCGAATAAGTCCGCTATATGCCCGTACAATCTCAAACTGGCGTCCGTTATGTTTTGTAAAATACCAAGTAAAGCAACAAGAGAGATAAAAGGAAACGCAAACCCAAAAAATGGCACGGCAATGAAATTTATAATAAGCCCGGCGGCAGGAACGCTTCCAAATACGGAAGAGACAACAGGAAAGGTCGTAAGGTAAACGGCTGGAGGAATCATAGCCCAACCCCACGGTTTCAATTTTTTATCCAATACAAGTTCGGATATCGCGGTTATAGTGAGAGCGGCTATGACCGAAAGCCTCCATCCGACATTCCAAAATAAAAATGGCGAATATAAAAGCATCGCGCTTGCCGCCACCGCGACAGAATTGACCGCATGGACACGCCGCCCCAAAACACCCGACAAAATACCGACCTGAAACATTAAAGCCGCTCTCATCGCGCTGGGGGCAGCCCCTGAAATAAAGATATATATCCATATGATAAAGGACAATATAAATCCTTGGATACTATAATTAAACCGGAGAAAATAAAATATCAACCCCGCCGCGGTAGTTATGATCCCCACATGGAAACCGGAGACTGCCAGTAAATGTGAAGTTCCCCAACGCCGGTGCCGTGCGTCGAGCTCCTCATCCCTTAAACCTGTCCACATGGCGTTAAGGTATCCCCGGAGAGTTGCGGGCATCAACTTGAATTTGTCATGGACAAACTGCCTCAATGAATGAAGGTTAAGTTCGCCGGATCCTTTTCTTTGAATGTTTGTGGCAACAAGCTCCGCGATAACTCCTTTTGATTTCCAAAACCTTTCCTCATCGAATCCCGAGTTTTGTGAATTTTCCAAACTTGAAAACGGCTTGAGCCACCCTCTCAATGAAAGAGTTTCTCCAAGCTTGTAAATTTCGCTGACGGGTCGCTTTACCAAAAAAGCCCCTTCATCCGATTGAACGATCAATGCTTGGTCTCTCCCGAACGCGCTCCTCATCGTCACAACTCCGTCAAACTCCATCTTCGCGGTATCAGGGGAGGGGCTGAGCAAAACCGCGGCAATCCTTAAAGAACACGCAGCCGTTAGAAAAATTATAGTAAACATCACAAATAACGTGTTTTTTGCCCCTGCTCGGAACAAAAAACACGCCGCTGACGCGATCATTAAAGGTATCATTACAAGCGCAACGGGGTTTTTAACGAAACTGAAAGCGGCCATTTCCGAAGAAATAGCTATGAAAATCAAAAGCGCGGGTGATTTTTTCAAGCCCTGCTATCTCACGAAAACGAGCGGTTCGATGGATTCAAGCCTTTTGCCGCCTATACCCGGAACATTTATCAAATCGGAAACCTGTTTGAACCTGCCATTTTGATTCCTGTACTGTATTATCCTCGCGGCCATAGCCGGGCCTATTCCGGGGAGCATTTGCAGCTCCGCCGCCGACGCGGTATTTATGTCTATCCTTGCGTTATTGTTTCCCCTCTGATTTCTTACAGCCGCGCCGTCCATTGTTTGCCCGCTTTGGGCATTGGTAACTATTACAGTTCCATAAGACCTTTCGGAAGAACGGTTTCTATTCCTTACAGAATCGTCATCACCCCTTTGCGGAACGTGCAAATGGTCCCCGTCCTGTAATTGGGCGGCCATATTTATGGCAACAGCGTCGGCCACCATAGTCAGGCCCCCTGCCGCCTCCACTAACTGATATACCCGCGCCCTCTCCGGCAGCCGGTAGACCCCGGGGCTTCTCACGCTGCCGGTCACATACAGTACCCATCTGTTATCGGCCTCGGCTCTTACTCTTTGCGCGGGAGCATATTGTTCGATTTCCGTCACCATCGAAACCTGATCATTCGGGCCTGTTTCCGTAAGGTCGCGATAAAGCTCCTGTATAGATGAATCATTGGTTCTATTTATTACTCCCTGGTCTATAAGCTGAGATTTCGGAAAAAAATACACGAGGCTTCCCGCTACGAGAAAACATCCCATCCCGACAGCGAAAAATAAAGCCGCTTTCGCCTTTTCATTCAATTTTGAGAACATTTATTTAACTACCCCTCTTTGGCGAGCTCCTTCTATACAGCGATCAAAGGGCGTACTTTCCTATAACCATAACGCAGACAGCGGAGTCGTCAGCCGTAAGATTAAGCTCCTTATGGATGAAATCGCGGTCTATTCCGTAAAGATACCTTGTTCCAAGGTTCAGGGAAGATGCCGCGAGGTAAATATTCTGGGACATCGCCCCCGCCGCGACGGAAGCGAAATGATAAGCCAGCTCCTTATCGCTGTACGCGCTTCGTAAAATTTCCATATCGGTTACAAGTATAAGGGAATATGGAGATGTCTTTGCAAACTCCTGCCGGACTATATTCGACCTTATATCTTTTTTCGATACCTCTATAAGTTTATGGTTTTCCCAGTCATACAGGAAAACTCCGTTGTCGTCGGCAACATATATTTTGCAGTAAGGTTTCAGCCCTCTTGCCATCGGGATGGTCCAGCCTCTGCCATCCCTGTTGAGCCCGGACGCGGCCCAAAGGATTTGAGATAAATCCTGATTATCCAGCTTTCTGGACGGAAAGCTGCTTCCGCTGGCGGATGAACGAATATTGAAAGCCTCAAAAATTTCGATCCCGCCCTCTTTTTGAGGAGCAGGAAGGTCAATATCCGCCCATCCCGCCGAAACAAACGATAAAGTTACCAATAAAGCCGCGCACAATATTTTCATCAATTAATGCCTCCTTATAAAATAAATATAATTTTTATTGGCGACGAATGCCTGAATAAATTTTATCATTAAAAGTTACTTACTTCCCGAAGAAGAACTTTTCCGCCCCTGGATGCAGTGGTATGGGCAGCCCTTCAACAGCAGGCCCGCGGATCAGGCTGACGCCCGGCGCTTCCTTGGAGATTTCCGAGGCATTCTCGAACATGATTTTCATTATTTCCAAAACCATCTCCTCGCTGAGATTTCTGCTTGCTGCCAGCGCCGCTTTCACCGCTACGGTTTCCACATCCTCGCCGATACCGGCATAGACGCCCTTGGAAATGGTTTGCCTGCGATAGTAAGGGTATTCAGAAATTATTAGGCGCGCATGGGCGTCGCCGATGCTCAGAATACGGATTTCCTCGTCATTCGCGAGTTCGCTTATGGCTGGAGTTGGGACGCCTGCCGTGCAGAAGAACGCGTCTATCTTCCCTTCCCTGAACGCGCGGACAGACGCGCTGAAACTGAGATGGTCAACGTTGACGTCAGCGTAGTTTATACCGTAAGAGTTCAATATCTGAAGGGCGTTCAGTTCGGTGCCGCTACCCTCCGCGCCGATCGAAACCCTCCTGCCTTTGAGGCCCATAATTCCGGTTATATTGCGCCGCGTTATTATCTGGCAGGTCTCGGGGTAGAGGCTGGCGATCGCGTAGAAGTCCTGGAACGGCCCCTCCGATGAGTAAAGATTCGTGCCGTTGTAGGCATAGGTCATTATGTCGTTTTGCACGAAGGCTATATCGGCCCTGCCGCTGCGGAGCATACGGATGTTGTCCATCGAACCTCCGCTCGGGATTGTTGTGACCGTCATTTTCAAGTGTTTTTCCAACAGGTTTGCCAACGCGTCCCCGAAGGCATAGTAGATTCCCGACTCACCGCCCGTGGCTATCCTGATGAGCGGCGTGTTTAAACCTCCCGCCGTATCACCGCTCGGCATGTAATAACCGGCGAACAGTACAGCTGCAATTATAAGAACACTGAGTGCCGCGAAATCTTTCCGCATAGCATACACCCTCCTGTTATCTTAAAAATCCGCTCATTACCGTGATTATGATGGCATTGGTAGTATCCACCAGAAATGCCCCCACAATAGGAACCACGAAGAACGCTTTTTCCGACGGGCCGTACTTATTGGTGAGCGCCTGCATACACATAAGCGCGTTTGGCGTGGCGCCGAGGCCAAATCCGATGAGTCCGCTTGCCATTACGGTGGAGTCGTAGTTTTTACCAAACGGCCAAAATACCAAAAAGTAGGCCAATACAACGATGAGTACGATCTGCACCGCCATCATTATCATCAGAGGAAAGGCCAGGTTCACGAGCTGCACAAGTTGAAGCGAGTTGATCGCCATCGTAATATAAAGGCCAAGCAATATGTCGCCGATCACATCAACGCATTTTGCGTCTATTGCGAACCATTCGGTCTTGTCCCCAATGTTACGGATAATTATTGCCACTACCATCGCGCCGAGATATGGCGGCAGAGTAATGCCTGCCCTCTTCAGGTAGAAGCTTACCGCAGAGCCGAAGCCTGCTGCTATCAGTATCCACGAGAAATTTGTCATCAATTGAGAACCGGAGACCTTATCTTCCTTCTCGTCCGCAGGGCTGGCATGTGCAAATTCTTCAATTTTTTCGGCCCCCGCGTCATCTTTCGGCGTGAGCAGTTTGTGGGTTTTGATTATCCACTCCCCGAGAGGCCCGCCTATTATGGAGCCCGCAACCATTCCGAACGTGGCGCAGGCTATGCCGGCGCTCAACGCGCCTGTAACGCCGTACGCGTCCTCGAACAGGGCGCCGAAAGCTCCCGCAGTGCCAAGTCCTCCAATCAGCGGAACGGAGCCCGCGATTATCCCCATCAGCGGATTCAGCCCGAATCCGGCAGCAATCGGAATGTTTACGGCATTCTGAACGACGGCGACGAGAGATGACACGGCCCAGAAGGCGATGACCACGATCCCGCCCTTTATCAGTAGTTTATAGCTTGCGTTTATACCAACAGTGCAGAAAAAACAGATCATGAACACGGTCTGAAGAGTGCCGTCGAAAGCGAAGCTCGCGACTCCCCATGTCTGCATTAAAGCTGTTGATATGGCAACCACAAGCCCGCCGATAGCCGGAGCAGGTATGGAATATTTCACCAGCGCGGGTACCTTAGACCTCAGCCAAGTACCGAAGTAATACATGATCGCGCCCAGCGCGGCTGTCTGCAGCATATCGAATTTAAACAGCCACATATCGTTTACGAAAACTCTTTCCATATGAACAACACCTCGCTCAAGAAATTAATTTTTGGCCAAACTTCGCAGGAGCTATAAACAAGATTATAACTTGAAAATATAATAACAAGCAGGGCAAAATATGCCCCCCAAAAACAGGTATGGATTCTTGTGTAAAGGAATTTTCGGGAAAATTAAAAAAAAGCCCCTCCCGAAGGAGAGGCTTAAAGCTTCAGCGTATTAGTCAGATCTATAAGTTAGATCTTGGAGACATTTGAAGCCTGGGGGCCTTTTTCGCCATTCACGATGTCAAAGGACACCTTCTGCCCTTCCGCAAGGGTCTTAAACCCGTCGCCAAGGATTGCGCTGTAATGCACAAAAACATCCCTACCCTCGTCCGCAGTAATAAAACCATAACCCTTGCTCTCATTAAACCACTTAACAGTACCCTGAGCCATTACACAATTGCCTCCTAAAACGTTTAATTTACGCCCGACCGATGTCAAGCTTTTGCATGATATAGGTATTATTACATATTGTCAATATATTTTTAAAATTTATTTACAGAAAGTGACCGAAAAAGTGATCCTAAAATAATCAATTATTGGAAAAAGGCTAAACTTTATCTTAAAAGCTTAATACCCGCAGGTGCAATTTTTCATTTTTATTTCACTTCATTCGCAAACAAATCATTCAGCCCATCGCCTATCGTCGGGCGCGTGAAAATCTGGTCGCGCAGCTGCGTATATTTCACGTACGTCTGCATGGCGAACGAAACGCAGTTGATGATTTCGTGCGAGTCCTCATGATAGAGCGTCGCGCCATTGCACATTTTCTCGCGCGTCGCATATTTCAGCTTCATCGCCTCTGCAAATGACAGATTGCGATTGCCTGCGGTAATCAGCGTTTTCGACGCCGCGCAGCCGACATTTGGACAAGTCCCGCCGTCCGTCGCGCTCAATAATCACGCTCTCTTCGCTTTCTTGGATGAGCTTTGCCGCAAGTACGCCCCCCGCTTTACCAGAACCAATAAAGATGCTATTTGTCAAGGCGGTAATTTCTAAAAAACCGAAAATCCTGATTCGTATATATCTGCCGATCACCTAAAGAAAGTGATACCACGTTTATATCTTCTTTTTCGCTATTTCTGTTGTCGTCTGATTGAAGCGGCGTTTGTTGATAAGCTCGACATGGACGACGAATATATCTTAAGGGAACCTCTAAAAAAACAAAAGAGGCTCGAATTATTTTTTAAAATCGTGTTTTTTAAAAAATGTCGTAATATATTTTTGCTTATTTGCTTTACAAATAGTTTTTAGCTCTTATTTGGGCTTATTT
>Ga0099364_10004474_pt1 | contig 21171 bp, 13 predicted proteins | sample TergutTh196P3_FD_73070 | JGI IMG/M metagenome (GOLD analysis project Ga0099364, IMG submission 73070) | Microcerotermes parvus P3 segment gut microbial communities from Pointe-Noire, Republic of the Congo - Th196 P3 | ecosystem: Host-associated > Arthropoda: Insects > Digestive system > Gut ... | reverse complement strand
CGGGTTTTGCCTTCGTCATCGCCCGGCGGGCCGCATTGGAAAAATGCCGGGGCTTGGCCCGTTCCCACTGCCTGGATCTTTACGACCAGTGGCGGGAAATGGATCAGACCGGCAAATGGCGTTTCACTTCCCCCACCCATGCAGTCCGGGCCTTTCTCCAAGCGCTGGAAGAATTGGAAGCTGAAGGGGGCATTGCCAGCCGCCAAGCCCGTTACACTGAAAATCAGAGGGTTCTGGCCGCGGAAATGAGATCCCTGGGCTTTGAAACCCTTTTGCCCGACTGTCTCCAGTCGCCCATAATCACAGCTTTCAAATACCCTGGCCCGGAATTCAATTTCAAGGAGTTTTATCTTGAGGTCAAAGCCCGGGGTTTTGTTCTGTACCCAGGTAAGGTTTCACAGACCAATACCTTCCGTATTGGCAGTATAGGCGATATTTACCCTGAAGATATGCGGCGTCTGGCCGCCGTTATTCGGGAAATGGCGTACTGACTTCAGCCGGCTGATTAAGTTTTGAAAAATTTTTCAGGCTGGAGTATATTATTATTCATAGAGTTACAAGGCGGAAGCAGTATGAAGCTTCTTTACGGAGCCGGGGTATGTGTTGGGTCATTGGCGCCATATTAGCTTTTCTGGGGTTCCGGCTGGGGTTGTATATTCAAATTAATTACCCGGCCCTGGCGGCTGTTTCAGAGAGCCCTACCTTGCTTGGAACCGCGCCCTCGGCCATCGGAGCCACGCCGATGGCTCTGGCTGTTATCGGTTTCTTTGCCGGCATGATACTGTGGCATTTTATAGAGAGCAAGAATAAAAAATAACGAGCGGTTTGGTATCTCCAGCATGTTTCACCTTGATAATCCTGCATATGGCGCGCTCCTTACGGCAATAGCCGTTATCGTTCTCTGGTTGCCTATCCTGCTTTTTTACAGGCATATCCGGCCCGGCAAACAGGTGCCGCCCTGGGCGGTTCTGTCCCCTTTTGTTCTTTGGGGGTTCAAGGCGGACGGCTTCATAGGCGTTATTTCGGCCGCCGCGCTTATTATTTTGATTGAAAAATTGTTTTTAACCGGCTCTATAGAGGAGCGGGCCAAAACGTCAAGCCCGGCCGCCCAGGCCCCTCCCTCTCCGCCGGCTGTTCAGGAAAAACCGGCAAGTCCTTCAAAACCTGATCCTCCGGTTCCGGCGATTTCTGATTCGGAAAAAATTTTCCTCAATAACCTCATGTATGTCATGGGTTACGAGCCCAACTCCACGCCGGACATGCCAAATGATGTCGGAGAGTCATATAAATACATCAAGGAGCGCCTCGTTGGGTCGACCATCGCGGACAGTGCGGCCCTGAAGGCGCATTTGGACTTTATAAGCCGCCGGGATGAAAAAACCACGGAAACTTTTTTCCAGCGGATACTTTCCCTGTTCGATCAGGAGAAATACTCCGCGGCGCCAAAAGCGGATGGGATTGATCTGGAAGAGTTTGTCCCGGAAGTGGTTTCAGAGGAAGAAAAACCCGACCTTACAGAGAATTGGGAGCACAAATTTGAAAAGGAAAGCGCGGATAAGATAGAGATGCTGAGAAGGCTTCTGGATTCCCAAAGGGAATTTAAAGCCGCCGAGGAGCGGCGAATACAGTTGGAGGAAGAAAACAAGAAATTTGTGTCCTTACTTAAACAGATGAGCGGATTGGAGGGGGAGGCGGTCCGGCGTGAGGCCGTCCTGTCCTGGATTGTCGAAGTGAAATCAATGGAAGAAGCGCGCCAGGCAGAGGAACACGCCGAGATGCTGGAACAGATGGGGATTGCAAAAGACGATTTGTGAAAAAAATCGCCTGCCGCTCTATCCATTAAGAAGGGCCAGGGCCATCTGGGGCAGGCTGTTGACCTGGCTCAACAGGGATATGCCGGTCTGGGTAAGGAGCTGGTTCTTGACGAAATCGGTCATCTCCCGGGCTATGTCAACGTCCGAGATGCGGCTTTCAGCCGTCTGCAGGTTCTCCACGCTTACCTCCATGTTGTAGATTGTGTTTTCCAGGCGGTTCATATAGGCGCCCAGGGCGGTGCGTATTTTTTCCTTGCGCTCTATGGCCGCGGTGAGGGCCACCAGGGCCTCCTGGGCATGGCTCTGGGTGCGCAGATGGGCTCCCGCCCAGCCGCCGTCGCCGGCGTTCTGCATTTCCAGGAAATCGGCCGAACCCAAGCCGCTGAGGCTCCCGGCCGGGTTTCCGTCCGGCCTTAAGCCGAACCCCAACCCGGCCAGCGGCCCCAGGTTCAGGTCCGCGCCCAAATCCAGGACTCTCAAATCCCGGCCCGCGCCCAGGTCCCGGCCGGTCAGTTCCAGGGTCCAACTGCCGTAGCCGTTGGGCAGGGCCTTAAAAACGCCCCAGAATTTTCCGCCATTGCCGAAAGCCACGCCCCGGTTATTGGATTCGCCTGTTTCATCGTTGAACCACCGCACCAGGTCTTCCACCCGCCGGGAGTCGCCGGAGAGCCCCAGGGCCAGGTCGCAGGCCTCAAGGCAGCTTTTGTCCCCGGCCTCCTTGGAAAAGATGTAAACCGAGTTGAAGCCGTCACGGTAATAGCCGGGGTCGCTCTCCAGCCGGGCCCAGAAACGGCTGTCAGAGTTACCGTTGATGGCCGCGGCCAGGGCCGCGGCCGGGCAAGCATCGAAGCCGGAAACCGATGAAACCTGGAACATGCCGCCGCTCTCGGGGAGGGCGGCCCGGACCAGGGAAGCGCTGCCGTAGTAGTAGACCTCGTCCCCGAGGCTCCACAGGAAGGCGTGGGCCGAGGTGTCGCCCTCCACCAGGTCGTCCAAGGCGGTCCCTATGGCGATATCCATCCGCACCCGGGCCTGGGTGCCGCGGTTGACCCGGTCCAGGAGTTGGCCAAGGGTCAGGTCTTCCTCCGCGGTCCAGGCCCCCGCTATATAGCGGCCCCGGCTGAGGGCGGCTTCTCCGGCCGCGTCCTGGTCCCAGTTGTAGCCGAAGGAGAAGACGTCGCCGGCCTCCCAAGTGGTCACCGCCTCGCTCAGGCTGGTGACTCCGCCGCCGCAGCAGACCTCGACCCCCAGCTTGTCGGTGTAGCCGGCGTTGTTCCAGATGTCGTTCGTGGCGTCGCCGCCCACCTTAAGGCCGGTGGCCGTGGTGGCCCGGACATCGCCTATTTGGACGAATTGGTAGTCCTCGGCCGGGCTGTTGGTGAGGCCGAAGTGAATCTTGAGGCCCAGGCCCCGGTGCAGGTCGCTTATGGAGCCGTCCAGGAGCTTGACCCCGTTGAAGTTGGTGGCGTTGGCTATGCGGTCGATTTCCGCGGCCATGGCCTGATATTCGGAATTGATGATTTCCCGCTGCACGGTGGTGTAGGTGCCGGTGGCGGCCTGTTCGGCCAGTTCCTTCATGCGCACCAGCTTTTCGTCGATTACGGCCAGGCCGCCTTCCGCGGTATGCAGGAGGCTGATGCCATCGGCCGCGTTGCGGATGCCCTGCCGCATGGTGGCGATGTCCGCCCGCATGAGTTCGCGGATGGCAAGGCCCGCGGCGTCGTCCGCGGCCCCGTTGATGCGGAGGCCCGAGGACAGGCGCTGAACGCTTGAATTGAGGCGGTCATAGGTGTTGCCCAGAACGCGGGCTGTGCTGGCCGCCATCATGTTGTTGTTGATTACCAGACTCATGATGTCTTCCGTCCTTTCCTACCCAAAGAGATAAACGGCGCGAGAGGTGATTGGGTCGGCCCTGATCGCGCCGGGCCAATGTTTGAAGGAATTTAAACTTCCTTCGGCATTCTTATCGTCTTTTTGGGAGAGAGCTTTAATCTTTTTAAGCATATTTCGCGATTTTTTCAAAATCACTCTAGGTTGGAAAAAATTTGTAATGATTTTGATATATTAATAAGGCGGCCAGGTTGGGAGATTTTGCAATTCATTTCCCGCGCCGTGGCAAACGGGCGGCAGGGCTCCGCCCGGGCCGGGGGCCTTGGGGTTTTCGTCATGGGGATGGGGGGATAAGAAGGCGGGGAAAAGCCGAAAGGGCCGAAACCGGCCCTTTCGGCTCTCTAATTAAGGCTCTCTACTTGGCTTGAAAGTCGCTTTTGCCGGCTCCGCAGACGGGGCAGACCCAGGAGTCGGGAACATTCTCGAAGGGGGTGCCGGGGGCGATGTTGTTGTCGGGGTCCCCAGCGGCCGGGTCGTAATCATAACCGCAGATGTTGCATACTTGCATAAAAACCTCCCTTTGTGACGATTGAGAAGCGCCGGCGCCTGGGCCGGCTTGGTGCTTGATGAAATCAATTTTCGATGAAGGGCTTCAGCTTGCGGCTGCGACTGGGATGACGCAGTTTGCGCAGGGCCTTGGCCTCTATCTGGCGAATGCGCTCCCGGGTCACTTCAAAGTCGCGGCCCACTTCTTCCAAGGTATGGTCGGCCTTTTCGCCGATGCCGAAACGCAGGCGCAGCACCTTTTCCTCCCGGGGGGTGAGGGTGGCCAGCACCTTGCGGGTCTGCTCGGCCAAGTTGAGGCTGATGACCGCGTCGGCCGGGCTGACGATGCGGCGGTCTTCTATGAAATCTCCAAGGTAGCTGTCCTCGTCTTCGCCGATGGGCGTTTCCAGGGATATGGGCTCCTTGGCTATCTTGAGCACCTTGCGCACCTTGTCCAGGGGCAGTTCCATCTTTTCGGCTATTTCCTCCGGGGTGGGTTCCCGGCCCAATTCCTGGACCAGGTAGCGGGAAGTGCGGATTAGCTTGTTGATGGTCTCGATCATGTGAACGGGAATGCGGATGGTGCGGGCCTGGTCGGCGATGGCCCGGGTGATGGCCTGGCGGATCCACCAGGTGGCGTAGGTGGAGAATTTGTAGCCGCGCTGATACTCGAACTTGTCCACGGCCTTCATGAGCCCTATGTTGCCCTCCTGGATGAGGTCCAGAAACTGCAGGCCCCTGTTGGTGTATTTTTTGGCGATGGAGACCACCAGGCGCAGGTTGGCCTCGATCAGGTCCTTCTTGGCATCGCCGGCCATGGATTCGCCCTCTTCGACCGTCCGGAGAATCCGGGCCAGATCCTTGGGCTTCATCTTCAGGCTTTCTTCCAGGCGCCTGGCCCGCTGCACGTGTTCCAATACCTTTTGGCCTAGTTCCTGGACTTTTTCGGGCGAAAGCTTAAATTGGCGGCAGACCTTGGCCTGGCCCTTGGGGTCTTTTTTCACCGCGGCGCATAATTTCTTCAGCTCGGCCAGGTTGGCCACCTTGAAGTGGCCCTTGGCCGATTCCTCCACCTTCCGGCAGACGACGAATTCGTTGTGCCAGATCCGGAGCCGGGATACCATGGAGTCGTAGTGGTTCTGGTCCAGCCTCAATTCCCGGAACAACTTGGCGATTTCCAGCTTGCGGCGGCACAGGTCTTCATGATTTTTGGCCTGGCGGGCCTTGTCGGCGGTCTTTTTTTCCTGGGCCGCCCGGCGCGCCTGGCGGGCGTAATTCTGGTTCTTGCGCTCGATTTCCTTGATCTGGCTGATTATCTGGTCGCGGCGCTGGGGTGAATCGACGAATCTTTCCTCATCCTCGTCGGCGTCCTTGACCACTTCCTTCAAGCGAATCTCATCGGCTTCGAGTTTTTTCCGCAAAGCGCTGATTTCATCAAAGCCTATGGGGGTCTCCAAAATGGCGGTGATGACCAGCTGTTCCCCCTCTTCTATGCGCTTGGCTATCTCCACTTCCCCTTCCCGGGTCAAAAGGGCCACCTGCCCCATTTCCCGGAGATACATCTTGACCGGGTCGGTGACGCGGGTATCGGCCTCGGCCTCCAGGCCTAAGTCGGGCTGCTCTTCCTGGCTTTTTAAGTCTTCGAATTTCTTGGAAGTCTTGACCAGTTCCACGTCCTCAATACTGGGCAGGTCAATATCGTCGAAAATGGCCATGACTTCTTCAAGGTTGTCGGTATCGTCAAACGAGGAGAGGGATTCGGTCAGGTCGTCGTAGCTCAGGCTCTCCTTGTCTTTGCCCATGGCGATGATATCTCTCATTTTTAACTGGTCGCGGGCCATTGGGGGACAACTCCTTGGCTTTGGGTGAAAGGGCCTTTCTCGCCAAACTTTATCATACTACCATAATTAAGGCCCGGCCGTCATTTTTTTTCGGGCGCATCTCAATGCGGTTGGCCAGGGCTGTTTTATCCGCTCACCAAGTTTTGGCTTTTCATGTTATAGTGCTTGCGGTAGGCGCTCCCCGGAAGCGGAGAGGAGTAGTCCCCATGTGAAAGAATACCTTCTGGGAGTCTTGGCCAGTCTAACGGCCTCGGCTCTGGTGGCTATCGCCCGCTGGCTGAAAGGCCGGCGATAAACGAAACGCCCCGGCAGGAGGTAGGAACTCCCGCCGGGGCCAAACTTTCAGCTTTCTTCCGCTAACACCTAACGGCGGACGGGGAGCGCCCACCGTGTTTAATATACAGCCTTTCCGCCGGGAAAGCAAGGGGCTTTTAGAGGGGAACGAAGCGGTCACGGGCAGCCTTTCTCTCAATAATTATCCACTGGCATTATTTCCAAATCAGGCCGCTTTCGGCCCGCACCCGGGCCGCCACCTCCTTCTTTTCCCCGGCCAGGCGCCGGACCTCGTCTTCGTCCCCGGCCGCCTGGGCCAGGGCCGTGGCTTGGGAAAGCTCGTCCTGGCGGCGGCGGCCCCATTGTTCCACCAGCCGGCCCATTTGCTGGCGGACGGGCGCCTCGGCCCGGCCCGAAGGCCCTTTCGGCGAAAGGGCGGCCTTGCCCACCAGGTTGGCCAGGGGGGCCGCCAGGTCGTCGCCTTCCACCGCGGCCAGCCCCGCCTCGCCCCGGGCCTCAAAAACCGCCCGGAGGCGGTCGAAGAGGGGGCGGCTCATATCCCGGGGCCAATAATCGGCCATGCGGCTCAGAACCAGGCCGGCGGTCTCCGGGTGGAGCAGCACAAGGTCCAGGAGGGCCAGGGCGGCCGGCTCGGCCTCCGGCCGCCCGGCCAGGGCCGGGGCGGTTTTAGCCATGGGGGGGGCGGCCCGCCCCCCCGCCCCCAGGGTCTCTTCCGCTATGTTCAGCATCCCGGCCAGGCGCCGGCGGACAATCTGCCTTTTGGCCGGGTCCTCCAACTGGCGCAAGAGTTCCCGGGCCTGGTCCAGCCGGCTGAACTGGGCCGTGACCCCTCCCGAATCCGCCGGGGTCTTGCGCTTGAGCTCTTCCAGCCAGTAATCGAATATCTCCGGCGCTTCGGCGCTGAGTTCCCTCAGGGCCTCGGGGCCCCGGGTTCGGACGAAGGTATCCGGGTCTTGTTTTGAATTTGAACTTTCCGGCAGGCTCACCACCCGCACTTCCAGGCCGGCGTTCAAAAAGGCCGGCAGATTTTTCACCGGCACCTGCCTCCCGGCCTCATCGCCGTCGGTGATCATATAGACCGGCACGGCCAGGCTTTTCAACAAGCTTACCTGGCGGGCGGTGAGGGCCGTGCCCAGGGCGGCCACGGTCTCGTTTATTCCGGCCGCGGCCAAGCTGATGAGGTCGAAATAGCCCTCCACCAAAAAGACCAGGCCGAGGGCCCGGATGAAGGGCCGGGCCCGCTGGAAGCCGAAGAGGAGGTCGCCCTTGGTGTAGATGGGCGTGGCGCCGGTGTTTATGTATTTGGCGCCCTCTTCTTCCCCGCCCGGCAAAACCCGGCCCCCGAAGGCCGTCACCCGCCCCTGGGCGTCGGTGATGGGGACCATGAGCCGGCCCCGGAAAAAATCGTAGAAATGGCCGGGCTGGCGGCCGGCTTTTATGAGGCCGGCCTCGGCCGCAAGCTGGTCGCCGAAGCCTTCCTTGGCCAAATGTCCCCTAAGGCCGTCCCAGGCTTGGGGGGCCAGGCCCAGGCCGAAGGCTTTGGCCGCGGCCCGGCCCAGGCCGCGCTCTTCGAGATAGGCCCGGGCGGCCTCCCCTTGGGGCGACCAGAGGCGGGCCGCGTAAAAATCCCGGGCCTTTTCCATGACCTGGTAGAGGCCGGCCCGGTTTACTTCGGTCCGCCCCCGGGCCGGGTCCGGGGCCGGGAGCCCCACCCCGGTCCGCCGGGCCATCTCTTCCAAGGCTTCGTGAAAACCTATGTTTTCCACGAGCATGAGGAAGCGCACGGCGCCGCCCCCCTGGCCGCAGCCGAAGCAGTGGAAGCGGTGGCGCTGGGGGGTGACGGTGAAGGAGGGGGTTTTTTCAGTATGGAAGGGGCAGAGGCCCTTATAGTATGAGCCGGCCCTTTTCAGAACCACGTAGCGGGAGACGAGCTCCACCAGGTCGGCGGCCTGGTTGATCTCGTCTATTTTTTCCTGGGGGTAAAAGGGCATTATATCCCCGGGCGCCGCAGTTCCTCTTCGCCGAAGCGCAGGCCGGGGGTATCGGCCAGGCCTTCGAAAATGGGCGGCAGGGGCGGCAGGGTGGACATGCGGATGGCCCGTTCCACCGACCTGTCGTAGTCGGGGTTGCCGCTGGAGCGGTCCATGCGCAGGGCGGAGACCCTGCCGTTGGGCTCTATTTTGATGACGAAGAGAGTCTCAAGCCCCGCGGCCAGGGCCATGGGGGGGGGCAGCCAGTTGTGGCGGACAATGTCTTTTACCCGGCGGTAATAGGCCTCTTTTTCCGGGTGCACCCGCTGGCCGCCGGTGGCCCCGCCGCCTAGCTCGGAACTTTCTCCAAAGCCCTGGCCCTGGCGTTTTTTAAGGTCCATGAGGCGGCTTTGTATTTCCGCGTCCAATCGGTCGGCTTCTTGCTTGCGCTTCAGTTCCTCCATGCGTTTGTTGAGTTCCGCATCGGGGTTGGGCTTGGGCTTGGGTGCGGGTTTGGGAGGATCGGGCTTCACCTGGGGCGGGGTCACCTTGGGCGGGGCGGTAGGGGTTTTCTGGAGCAGGGGTTTTTCCGGGGCCTTGGGCCCCAGGGGAATCACCTCGGCCGGGGCGAGGAGGGGCGAGGGCTGGGGCGGCTGGGCAAGGGCCGGGTCGCCGCGGGGGGCTTCCACCACATCGGGGCCCTTGAGGTTGGGGTCCACCGGGGCGGGGGGGGCGGCCGGGGCCGGGGGCGAGAGGCTGCCCAGGAGCCGGACCGTGACCACCTCGATATTCGGCTTGCGACTGCTCTCCCAGCGGGGCATTAAGAAGAGGAGAAAGCCGCCCAGAAGCACGTGGAGGCCGGCGGACAAGAGGAGGGCCGTGCCCAGGAGGGATTCAGGGCCGCTGGTCTGGCTGTCAACCACGCTTCACCTCGCTGGTTAATTGGCGCGTTCCGGCGGCTCCGTGACCAGGCCGATGCTGGTGACCCCGGCCTGGCGCAGCTGGGACATGACCCCGGCCACGACCCCGTAGGACACGCTGTGGTCGGCCTTCAGAAAAACCGTCCTGCTGCCCGCGGCTTCCATGACCCGGGCCAGTTGAAAGGCCAGGTCGGCCCCGCTGACCTGGAACTCGTCAAGAAAGAGGGTGCTATCGGCCATGATGGTCAGGACGGTCTGCTTCTCTTCGGTCTGAAGAGCCTGGGCATCCACTTTAGGCAGTTCCACATCCAGGCCCTGGGTCATCATGGGGGCCGCGACCATGAAGATGATGAGGAGGACCAGCATCACGTCCACCAGGGGCACGACATTGATCTCGCTGACCATGCCGGGCCGCCCGCCTTGGCCGGTGCCGGAACCGAAGGCCATCACCCGGCCTCCCCGGCCCGGCCCGGCTGGGAGGAACCGCGCTTTAAGAGGTCGCGTTCCAATATGTTGATGAAATCGGCGTTGAAATTACTCATTTCCGCCTCCAGCTCCCGGACCCAGCTATTGAAATAGTTAAAGAAGATGACCGCCGGTATGGCCGCGGCCAGGCCCACGGCCGTGGCCACCAGGGCCTCGGAAATGCCGGGGGCCACGGTGGCCAGGTTGGCGGTGCCGGCCAGGCCTATTTCATGGAAGGAATCCATGATGCCCCAGACCGTGCCGAAAAGGCCGATGAAGGGCGCGGCGCTGCCGCAGGTGGCCAGGAAGGGCAGATATTTGAAGAGGCGGGTGCTTTCGGCCGCCCCGGAGCGCCTGAGGGCCCGCTGGACGTTTTCCATGGCCGCCCGTTGATCCAGCTTGGCCTTGTGGACCCGGCCGAGTTCCTGGTAGCCCACCCGGAATATCTGGGCAATGGGCGAGGCCCCGAAGCCGGCCGCCTCGGCGTAGAGGTTGGCCAGGGACCGGCTGTGCCAGAAGGCGTCCAGAAAGGAGTTGGAGTTGCGGCTGGCCCGGCTGAGCTGGACGGCCTTGGAGAGGATGATGGCCCAGGACAGGAGGGAAAAGGCCAGGAGGGCCAAAAGAACCCCCTTGACCACGGGGCCGGAGGCGGCGACCATCAGGAGAATGGCGGGGGTTGCGCCGGCGGGGACGGCGGCCGGGGTGGGCGGCCCCGCGGGCGCGGCGGCCGGGTCCAAGGCCTGGATCGTGAAGGCCGGATCCAGGACCGGGGCCGCGGCCTGGGCGAAAGACACGAGGTCGAGAGCTATGGACATGGTTTTGCGCTTTCCATTCAGCCGGCGGCCATCAGGCGCTGTTTTTTATTGAACTGTTCGAGGTATTTGGGCAGCCCCGTCCCGGCGGGGATAAGGCGGCCCATGATGACGTTCTCCTTTAAGCCGGCCAGTTGGTCGGTCTTGCCCGAGACGGCGGCCTCGGTGAGCACCTTGGTGGTCTCCTGGAAGCTGGCCGCCGAAATGAAGCTCTCCGTGGAGAGGGAGGCCTTGGTGATGCCCTGGAGGACGGGCTCGGCCGTGGCCGCCTCGCGGCCCTCGGCCATAAGATTCCGGTTGAGTTCCTCAAACTTTAAGCGGTCGGCCGATTCCCCGGCCAAAAGCTCGCTGTCGCCCGGGGACTTGACCCGGATCTTGCGGAGCATCTGGCGCACGATGACCTCGATGTGCTTGTCGTTGATCTTGACCCCCTGGAGGCGATAGACCTGCTGGACCTCGTCCACCAGGTACTTGGCCAAATCCTTGACCCCCCGGATGGCCAGGATGTCGTGGGGATTGGCCGCGCCGTCCATCAAGGGCTCGCCGGCCCGGACGAAATCGCCCTCGTGGACGGTGACGTGCTTGCCCTTGGGGATGAGGTATTCCTTGGCCTCGCCCACCTCCGGGGTGATGATGACCTTGCGCTTGCCCTTGGTCTGCTTGCCGAAGGCCACTATGCCGTCTATTTCGCTGATGACGGCCACCTCCTTGGGCTTTCTCACTTCAAACAGCTCGGCCACCCGGGGCAGGCCGCCGGTGATGTCCTTGGTCTTGGTCGTTTCCCGGGGGATCTTGGCTAAGGCATCGCCGGCGTGGGCGCGGGCCCGCTCCTCCACCATCAGGATGGCGTTGACGGGCAGGGGATAGACGGCCGGGATGCCCTTGGAGGTCAACAGGGGCTTGCCCCCGGCGTCCAGGACCTTGATGCGGGGGCGGACATCGGCCTGCTTGGATTCAATGATGACCTTGGAGGATTTGCCGGTGACCTGGTCCACCCTCTCGATCATGGTCTTGCCCTCTTCAATGTCCTCGAAGGAGATGAAGCCGGAGACCTCGGTCAGGATGGGCACGGTGAAGGGGTCCCACTCGACGAATTCCCCGGGCCGGTCCACGGCGAGGTGGTAGTCGTCCGAAAGGCGCCGGGCATCCTTGGCGTTCTTGAGGTCGTATTCATCCAAGGCCTGGCCGGCCTGGTTCACGGCCTCGGAGACGGCCGGCCAGATGACCGACAGTTCCGACATCCGGGGGGCGTTTTCCCCCTCTTCGGTGATGAGGCCCTCGGGGGTCATGAAGCCCCGGGCGGCGCCCCAGGCCGCCAGGCGGCGGTGGACGGCGCTCAGCTCTTCGCGCAGCCCGGCCAGGGCGTCTTTGTCTTCCATGGAATCTAAGAGCTTTGAGGCGCCGCTTTTCAATTCCCTGGCGTATTGCGACAATTCGTCCTCGCTCAAGTCCCCGCCATCCCCGGCCGGGAGCAGCGCGGGCGCTTCGCCCCGGCGGCTCTTGAGCTTCAGATGGGCGCCGTAGATGAGTTCATGTCTTTCGCGGGGGAGGTTGTTTTCGTCGCGGATGACGATTTCCCCCTTGCGGCTCATGACCACCAGGTCGCCGCCCGCGTTGCGGACCAGGCGGACATCGGGGGTGAACTCGACCGTGCCGGCCAGATCGCTGGAGATGATGTGGCGTTCGACCCGGCGGGAGGCGGTGCCGCCTATGTGGAAGGTACGCATGGTGAGCTGGGTGCCGGGCTCGCCTATGGATTGGGCGGCGATTATGCCGATGGATTCGCCTATCTCCACCAATTTCCCGTGGGCCAGGTCGCGGCCGTAGCACTTGGCGCAGACCCCCCGCCGGGAACGGCAGGTCAGGACCGAGCGGATGAAGAGGCGGTCTATGCCCACGCCCTCAATGGCCGCCGAGGCCTCTTCGCTGATTTCCTCGCCGGCGGCCACTATGACCGAGCCGTCCAAGGGGCTTAAGACATCCCGGAGAGCGGTCCGTCCCAGGATGCGTTCGACCAGGGGCTGGATGACCTCGCCGGCCTCCCTTAGGGCTTCTATTTCAATGCCTTCGCTGGTCCCGCAGTCATATTCCAGGATTATGCTGTCCTGGGCCACGTCCACCAGGCGGCGGGTGAGATAGCCGGAGTTGGCCGTCTTCAAGGCCGTGTCGGCCAGGCCCTTGCGGGCCCCGTGGGTGGAGACGAAATACTGGAGCACGGTGAGCCCTTCGCGGAAGTTGGCCGTTATGGGCTGCTCGATGATTTCGCCCGTCGGCTTGGCCATGAGTCCGCGCATCCCGGCCAGCTGGCGCATCTGGTCCTTGGAGCCGCGGGCGCCGCTGTCGGCCATCATGTATATGGGGTTGAAGCCGGCCGGGTCCGGGGAGGACTCCACGGCGCAGTTGTCCAGCTTGGTGGTCTGGATTTCCCGCATCATCTCCGCGGCCACCTCGTCCGAGGCCCGGGTCCAGATGTCCACCACCTTGTTGTACTTCTCGCCCTCGGTGATGAGGCCGTCCTTGTACTGCCGCTCCACTTCGTTTATTTCTTCCTGGGCCTCGCTGATGATGGCGTTCTTGCGCTCGGGAATGATCATGTTGGAAATGCAAAGGGAGATGCCGGCCCGGGTGGCGAACTTGTAGCCCAGGTCTTTTAAGCGGTCGGCCAGGAGCACCGTGTCCTTGATGCCGCAGACCCGGAAGCACTTGGAAATGAGCTGTTTCAGTTCGTTCTTCTTCATCACCCGGTTTATGGTGTCGAAGCCCAGCTGCTCCGGGATGGTTTCCGACAGGAGCACCCGGCCGCAGGTGGTCTCCACCCGGATGAACCCGCCCTCGGGGTCGGGGGCCGGCATCCGCACGGTTATACGGGCCTGGAGGTCCAGGCTGCCGGCGTCGTAGGCCATGCGCACTTCATCCGGGCCGAAGAAGAGGCGGCCTTCGCCCTGGGCCCCGGGCTTTTCCTTGGTCAGGTAGTAGATGCCCAGGACTATGTCCTGGCTGGGGACTATGACCGGCTCGCCGTTGGCCGGGGACAGGATGTTGTTGGTGCTCATCATCAGCACCCGGGCCTCGATTTGGCTCTCGATGGACAGGGGGATGTGGACGGCCATCTGGTCGCCGTCGAAGTCGGCGTTGAAGGCCGAGCAGACCAGGGGGTGGAGCTGAATGGCCTTGCCCTCTATGAGGATGGGCTCAAAGGCCTGGATGCCCAGGCGGTGCAGGGTGGGGGCCCGGTTGAGAAGGATGGGGTATTCCCGCACCACTTCCGAGAGGGTGTCCCAGACTTCGGAGGTCTCCTTTTCCACCATCTTCTTGGCGGCCTTGATGGTGGTGATGTAGCCCTTCTTCTCCAGGTGATGGTAGATGAAGGGCTTGAAGAGTTCCAGGGCCATCTTCTTGGGCAGGCCGCACTGGTGGAGCCTTAGATCGGGCCCGATGACGATGACCGAGCGGCCGGAATAGTCCACGCGCTTGCCCAACAGGTTCTGCCGGAAACGACCTTGCTTGCCTTTTAGCATATCCGAAAGGGATTTCAAGGGCCGCTTGTTGGGGCCGGTTATGGTCTTTCCCCGCCGGCCGTTGTCGAAGAGCACGTCCACCGCCTCCTGGAGCATGCGCTTTTCATTGCGTATGATGATCTCCGGGGCCCCCAGCTCGAGGAGCCTTTTTAAGCGGTTGTTGCGGTTTATGACCCGGCGGTAGAGGTCGTTGAGATCGCTGGTGGCGAAACGCCCTCCCTCCAAGGGCACCAGGGGCCGGAGATCCGGCGGCAGAACAGGCACCACCTCCATGATCATCCAGGCCGGGTCGTTGCCGCTGTCGCGGAAGGCTTCAACTATGCGCAGGCGCTTGACCAGTTTCTTGCGCTTGGCCTCGGAGGAGGTTTCGGCCAGTTCGCGCCTTAAGACCACGCTTAAGGCGGAGCAGTTGATCTGGCGGATCATCTTCTGCACCGCCTCGGCCCCGATGCCGACCTCAAAGGCCTCGGGGCCGTATTCCTCCTGGAGTTGACGGCAGCGCTCATCGGTTAGGGTATGGCCGCGGACCAGGTTGGTCTCCTTGGGGTCTATGATGACATGGGCTTCAAAATACAGAACTTTTTCCAGATCTTTTAAGGTCATGTCCAAGAGGTTGCCCACCTTGGAAGGCAGGCTTTTCAAAAACCAGATATGGGCCACGGGCGAGGCCAGCTCTATGTGGCCCATGCGCTCGCGGCGAACCTTGGACTGGATGACCTCGACCCCGCACTTTTCGCAGACCACCCCTCGGTGCTTCATGCGCTTGTATTTGCCGCAGTTGCACTCGTAGTCCTTGGTGGGGCCGAAGATCTTGGCGCAAAACAGGCCGTCGCGTTCGGGCTTGAAAGTGCGGTAATTTATGGTCTCCGGCTTTTTCACCTCGCCGTGGCTCCAGGTCCTGATCTTGTCGGGGCTGGCCAGGGCTATGCGCACGCTGTTGAAGGTCAAAGGGTCTTTGGGCTTCTGGAAATAGCTCAGAATATCTTCCACGGTCTTATCCTCCGTTTTAAGAGCCAGGCAAAACAATGAAGCCGGCGGCTTTCAGCCAGCTTCGTTGCCGTCCTCCTCGGGCGCCTCGGTCATTATCTCGGCCAAGGGTTCCGGCAGCTGGGACAGGGCGGGCTGGACCCTGGCCTCGGTTTCGGCCGCCTCGTCGTCCATGGCCACGTCCAGCCCCAGGGACTGCAGTTCCTTGACCAGGACGTTGAAGCTCTCCGGGAGGCCGGCTTCCAGGACGTTGTCGCCCTTGACGATTTTTTCATACATCCGGGTGCGGCCGGCCACGTCGTCGCTCTTGACGGTCAAAAATTCCTGGAGGCTGTAAGCCGCGCCATAGGCCTCCATGGCCCAGACCTCCATTTCGCCCAGGCGCTGGCCGCCGAACTGGGCCTTGCCCCCCAAGGGCTGCTGGGTGACCAAGGAGTAGGGGCCGATGGAACGGGCGTGGATCTTGTCGTCCACCAAGTGGTGAAGTTTCAGCATATACATGACGCCCACGGTCACCTCGTTTTCAAAGGGCTCGCCGTTGCGGCCGTCGCGCAAGACGGCCTGGCCTATTTCCGGCAGGCCCGCCTCCTTTAATATTTCCTTGATCTCCGCCTCGTCCGCCCCGTCGAAAACCGGGGTGGCCATGTGGAGGCCCCGGCGGGAGTGCTCGGCCAGTTCCAGGAGCTCCTCATCGTCGAGATCATGGCACCAGCGGTCGTAATCCCCCGGGCCCAGAAGTTTTTTAAATTTCCGGCGCAGGGCCTCCCTGGAAAGGGCATCGGCCAGTTCCCCGATCTGACGCCCCAATTCCTGGCTGGCCCAGCCCAGGTGGGTTTCCATGATCTGGCCCACGTTCATGCGGCTGGGCACGCCCAAGGGGTTCAGAACCAGGTCCACCGGGGTGCCGTCCTCGAAGAAGGGCATGTCCTCTTCGGGCAGAATGCGCGAGACCACGCCCTTGTTGCCGTGGCGGCCGGCCATCTTGTCGCCCACGGAAAGCTTGCGCTTCATGGCCACATAGACCTTGACCATCTTGATGACGCCCGGGGGCATCTCGTCGCCTTTTTTAAGCTTGGCCACGCGTCTTTCAAAGATGAGGCGTATGAGCCCCACCTGCTCCTCGTAGTCGGCCACCACGCGGCCCACGGCCTCGGCCACGGCCCCGCTCTTGTCCTCGGCCAGCTGCACCTTGACCCAGGCGGGGGGGGCGATCTGGTCAATGGCCTCGGCGGTGACCACATCCTTCTTCTTTAAGGCCGGGCTGTGCTTGCGGCCGTCGGAGACCGCCCCGGCCAGGGTCTGGCCTTCCAGGTATTCCCGGAGGCGCTGCTGGGTGTTCTTGGTGACTATGTGGAGTTCGTCCTCCTGGTCCTTCATCAGGCGGGCGATCTCGTCGTCTTCGATCTGCTGGCAGCGCTCGTCCTTGTCCACGCCCTTGCGGTAGAAAACCCGGGCGTCGATGACCGTGCCCTCGACCCCCGGCGGCACGCGCAGGGAGGTGTCCTTGACGTCGGAGGCCTTTTCGCCGAAGATGGCCCGGAGCAGCTTCTCTTCGGGCGAGAGCTGGGTTTCCCCCTTGGGGGTTATCTTGCCGACTAAGATGTTGCCGGGCTTGACCTCGGCCCCGATGCAGATGATGCCCGCGGCGTCGAGGTTGGCCAGGGAATCCTCACCGAGGTTGGGGATGTCGCGGGTTATTTCCTCCGGCCCCAGCTTGGTGTCGCGGGCCACGGTCTCGAACTCCTCGATATGGACGGAGGTGAAGACATCCTCCTTGACCAGGCGCTCGGAGACCAGGATGGAATCCTCAAAGTTGTAGCCGCCCCAGGTCATGAAGGCCACCATCACGTTGCGGCCCAGGGCCAGTTCCCCCATTTCCGTGGCCGGGCCGTCGGCTATGATCTGGCTCTTGCGGACCAAATCGCCGGTCTTGGCAATGGGGCGCTGGTTGAAGCAGGTGCTCTGGTTGGTGCGCTGAAACTTGGTGAGCTTGTAGATGTTGACCCATTGGCCGGAGGCGTCGGGGTCGGTGTAGCGGACCACGATGCGCGAGGCGTCGGCGTCTTCCACCACGCCGTCAAACTTGGCCACCACCGTTACCCCCGAGTCGCGGGCCACCACGGATTCAATGCCCGTGCCCACCAGGGGGGCGTCGGTGCGCAGGAGGGGCACGGCCTGGCGCTGCATGTTGGAGCCCATGAGGGCGCGGTTGGCGTCGTCGTGTTCCAGGAAGGGCACCAGGGAGGCGGCCACCGAGACCAGCTGGTTGGGGGAGACGTCCATGAGGCGCACTTCTTCCTTGGGCACCAGCATGAACTCGCCGTTGACGTGGCAGGGCACCTGCTCCGATGCCAGGCGGCCCTCGGCGTCCAGGACCACATTGGCCTGGGCCACCGGCAGGTCCTTTTCCTCCAGGGCGGTCAGGTAGCGAACCTCGTCCGTGGCCCGGCCGTCCTCCACCAGGCGGTAGGGGGTCTCAATGAAGCCGTAGCCGTTGACCCGGGCATAGGTGGACAGGGAGACGATGAGGCCGATATTTGGGCCTTCGGGAGTTTCTATGGGGCAGATGCGGCCGTAGTGGGTGGGGTGGACGTCGCGTACCTCGAAGCCGGCCCGGTCCCTGGTCAGGCCCCCCGGCCCCAGGGCCGACAGGCGGCGCTTGTGGGTAATTTCCGACAGGGGGTTGTTCTGGTCCATGAACTGGCTGAGCTGGCTGGTGCCGAAAAATTCCTTGACCACGGCCGAGACGGGCTTGGAGTTGATGAGGTCGTGGGGCATCAGGGTATCGACCTCCTGAAGGCTCATGCGCTCCTTGATGGCCCTTTCCATGCGCACCAGGCCGACCCGGTACTGATTCTCCAGAAGCTCGCCCACGGCCCGCACCCGCCGGTTGCCCAGGTGGTCGATGTCGTCCACCTCGCTGATGGGGTCGTCCTTGAGCTTGACCAATTCCTTGACCGCGGCCAGGATATCCAGGGGCCGGAGCACCTGGACGCCCAGGTCGGCGGCCTGCTGCCCCGGGTCCTGATCCCCGAAAAGCCGGAGATTGAGCTTGAGGCGTCCCACCGGCGAGAGGTCGTAGTGTTCGGGGTTGAAAAACAGGTTGTCGAAAAAGGCCTGGGCCACCTCCGGGGTGGGCGGGGTCGAGGGGCGGATCTTGCGGTAGATCTCAAACACGGCTTCCTGGGTCGTCTCCACCTTGTCCATGGCCAGGGTATCGCGGAAGGAGGAGCTGACGCTGGAGTTGTCGATGAACAACAGGGGCAGCTCGGTGAGGCCGGCGGCCGTCATGGCCTCGTAGGCCTCTTCGGTGAGGGGCTCGTTTAAGCCCACGATGATTTCGCCCGTCTCGGGGTTGATGAGGTCGCGGGCCGCGTAGCGGCCGAAGAAATCGTCGATGACGGCCTCGGTTTCGCGCACGCCCATCTCCTCGAGGCGGCGGGCGGCCATCTTGGTGATCTTCTTGCCACGCCGCACCAGGGCCCGGCCGGTCTCGGGATCCATTATGTCGGCCTGGACCTTCTGGCCGATGAGGAGACGGGGGGCCACATCGCGGAAGACCCGGCCCTCCCGGAAGCGCAATATGTCCTTTTCGTAAAAATAATCCAAAAGGTCCTGGGAGGTGTAGCCCAGGGCCTTCAAAAGGAGGGTCACGGGGAACTTGCGGCGGCGGTCGATGCGGACGTAGATGATGTCCTTGGGGTCCATCTCCAGGTCCAGCCAGGAGCCCCGCATGGGAATGACGCGGGCCGAATAGAGTATCTTGCCCGAGGAATGGGTCTTGCCCTTGTCGTGGTCGAAGAAGATGCCCGGGGAGCGGTGGAGCTGGGAGACGATGACCCGCTCGGTGCCGTTTATGATGAAGGTGCCCTGGGCCGTCATCAGGGGCAGGGTCCCGAAATATATCTCCTGCTCCTTGACCCCGCCGCGGATGGTCTTGACCCCGGTTTCCTTGTCCTGGTCGTAGACCTCCAGGGCCACCCTGATTTTAAGAGGGGATTCGTAGGTCATGCCCTTGGCCAGGCACTCGTCCACCTCGTACTTGACCTCGTCGAAGCTGTAGGAGATGAACTCCAGGTTGGCCAGGCCGGAAAAATCGCGAATGGGGAAGACGCTCTTGAAGACCGACTGGAGGCCCTGAAGGGCCCTTTCCTCCGGCGGCGTGTCCTTCTGCAGGAAACGCTCGTAGGAACAGCGCTGCATCTCGATGAGATTGGGCATGTCCGTGATATGTTCGGCCTTGCCGAAGGTCTTGCGGATGCGGAGGTTGGAATGGCGGCTGGGCATGTGCTCTCCTTAGGCGACAGCTTCAGAGCGCCGGCCAAACCCGACAACCTGAAACCGGACCGGAAAAATTCGCCTGTCAGGGTATTAAAACCAATTCCTGTTTTTGAAGCCCCGGACCTTGGGACCGCCCTTCGGTCCGGAGCGGGTGGGAGAGACGGCCTTCCAGGCCTCCCGGCCGTCCGCCGCGGACGGATGGGGAACCGGACGCCGCCGCCAGGCGGAGGGAAAAAACCTGGCGAGAAGCGGGAAAGTAAAGGGGCCTATTTGAGTTCCACCTTGGCGCCGACGGCCTCAAGCTGCTTTTTATATTTCTCGGCCTCTTCCTTGGAGACGCCTTCCTTGACGTTCTGGGGGGCGCCCTCGACTAAGTCCTTGGCCTCCTTGAGGCCCAGGCCGGAGACGATGGCCCGGACTTCCTTGATGACATCTATTTTCTTGGGGCCGACCTCAGTCAGGACCACGGTGAATTCGGTCTGTTCCTCGACGGCCGGCGCGGCCTCGCCGAGGCCGGCGGCGCCCACGGCGGCCACGGCCACGGGGGCGGCGGCGGAGACGCCGAAGGTCTCCTCCAGTTCCTTGATGAGTTCGCTCAATTCCAGAACGGTCATGTTCTTCAAGAATTCAATGACATCGGCTTTAGAAACGCTCATGGTCAATATCCTTTCCAGGCCGGCCCCTTCAGGCCGCCGCGCTTTCTTTCTGATCGCGAATCGCGCTTAAGGCGTATAAAAGTTTCTGGGGCACGGCCGCCAGGACCCGCACCAGGCCGGTGGGCACGGCGTTCAAAGTGCCCAGGAAGGAGGCCATAAGCGCCTCGCGCCCGGGGAGGCCGGCCAGGGCCTTGACTTGGGCCGGGCTAAGGACCCTGTCGCCCAAAACGCCGCCCTTTATGACGAACTTGTCATTGGTCTTTACAAAATCCGTCATGGCCTTGGCCAAGGCGGCCGGGTCGCCTTCCGTGCGGCCCAGGGCGTTGTTGCCGACAAAAAGGTGATCAAGCTGGCCCAGGGGAGTGTTTTTGGCGGCCAGTTTCACCAGGGTGTTCTTGGTCACCCGGAATTCACAACCCGCCTCGCGCACCTTGACCCTCAGGCCGGACAGGGCTTCCATGTTGATGCCTTTGAAGTCGGCCACGAAGACGGCCTTGGCCTCGGCCAGGCTCCGCCGCAGTTCGGCTACGATTTCCTCTTTCTTATTGCGATCCATCTTTCCTCCTTTCTCAAGGCTACCGGAGAGGCCCGGTTTTCCGCCGCCCCTGAAGGGACGGCTCTTCGGCCCCAAGAAATGGCGGGAATCCCTACCTCGACCGGCGGCCGTCCTGGCCCTTCAGCCCCCCTTTTGCGGGGGCGACCGGTTGTCTTCGGTCCGAAATCTTTCAGGTCTTATAAATCTTTCAGCTCCTTGACCAGGAGGGGGTCTATCTTGACTCCGGGCCCCATGGTCGACGACAGGCTGATGGAACGGATATAGGCGCCCTTGCTGGTGGTCGGCTTCAGGCGCATAACGGCGTCGAAGAAGGCGGAGATGTTTTTCAAAAGTTTTTCCGGCCCGAAGGAGACCTTGCCCAAGGGGGCGTGTACTATGCCGCTCTTCTCCACGCGGAAGTCGATCTTGCCGGCCTTAAGCTCCCGCACGGCGTTGCCCACGTCGAAGGTGACCGTGCCCAGCTTGGCGTTGGGCATGAGACCCCGGGGGCCCAAAATTTTGCCCAGGCGGCCCACCACGCCCATGAGGTCGGGGGTGGCCACGGCCTTGTCGAACTCCAGAAAGCCGCCCTGGACCTTTTCCACCAAATCCTCGGCGCCGACCACATCGGCGCCCGCCTCTTCGGCCTCTTTGACTTTCTCGCCCTTGGCGAAAACGGCCACCCGCACCACATTGCCGGTG
>Ga0099364_10004472_pt1 | contig 21175 bp, 15 predicted proteins | sample TergutTh196P3_FD_73070 | JGI IMG/M metagenome (GOLD analysis project Ga0099364, IMG submission 73070) | Microcerotermes parvus P3 segment gut microbial communities from Pointe-Noire, Republic of the Congo - Th196 P3 | ecosystem: Host-associated > Arthropoda: Insects > Digestive system > Gut ... | reverse complement strand
TACATGAATTATTTGTCAGCTGCCGGATGCTGATGATGCCGAAAGCTTTGGAAAAAGGCATAAAGCTGCATTTTTACGCTGAACCATCCCTTGACGTAATACCATTGGGCGACCCTATAAGGATGCGACAGGTGCTCGTGAATCTCCTCTCCAACGCCGTTAAATTTACGAATACCGGCATGGTCAAACTTACCGCGAAAATAGTAGAAATGAGTGAGAAAACCGTCAGAATGAAATTTGAAGTAAAAGACAGCGGTATAGGCATGACGCCAGAAAATATAGAGAGAATCTTCGATATCTTCACGCAGGGGGAATCGGGTACGACGCGTAAATACGGCGGAACGGGACTTGGGCTTGCCATAACTAAAAATATAATAGAATTGATGGGCGGGGAACTTTTTGTCGAAAGCACGCCCGGAGTCGGCAGCAAGTTCAGCTTTACTCTAACATTTGATGCGATAGACGTCGCCGCCGATGATATGCCCGAAAAAAGCTTACTCAATGAGCTTAGAAAGCCCTCTTTCGATGGCGAAGTCCTTCTATGCGAGGACAACGCCATGAATCAGCAGGTTATTCGCGAACAACTGGCGAGAGTAGGCCTCAAAACCGTTGTCGCCGAGAATGGGAAAATAGGCGTCGAGATGGTTCAAAACCGTATTGAAAAAGGCGAAAAGCAATTCGACATGATTTTAATGGATATCCATATGCCGGTGATGGATGGTATTGAGGCGGCTGAGGAGATCCTTAAGCTTGACGGCTCGATCCCCATAATAGCCGTGACCGCAAATATTATGATAAATGACATGGAGAATTACAGAGCGTGCGGTATTAAAGACTGCATTGGCAAACCATTTACTTCCCGGGAACTATGGCGCTGCCTGTCGAAATATTTTAAGACCGTCGGTTGGGAAACCGAGGACGAAACCCAGCGCGCGCTAATCGAAAATGAGCAGCGACGCGAGCTGATAAATATTTTCGTGAAAGATAATCGAACCAAGTTCGGTGATATCATGGAAGCTGTCGGCGCAGGCGACATAAAACTCGCGCATAGGCTGGCCCACACGATAAAGAGCAGCGCGAGCCAACTGGGTAAAACCTTTCTGCAAAAAGCCGCCGCGAATGTCGAACGCCGGCTTAAAAACGGAGAGAACCTTGTTACCGCGCAAGATATGACTATGCTCGAAGCGGAACTGAACGCGGTACTTTCGGAATTTACGCCGCTGCTGAATGTGGATGATGATCGATCCGAGGAAACGCCTCAGGCCGAACCCCTTGACGCTGAGTCCGCGCTGGAATTGATTGTAAAACTGAAGCCGCTGCTTGAAATGGGCAACCCCGAGTGCCTGGAATTTATCGACAGCCTCCGCCGCGTACCTGGGAGCAAGGAATTGATACGGCAGATGGAGGATTGGGATTTTGAGCCGGCTGTTGTTACGCTTGCGGAATTGAAGAAAAAAACTGGATAGGACATAAGCGGACCGCCATTAGAAAGCAGGTGTGAAATGGAAGATTTAAAAAGGATCAACGAAGAACTTGAGCAGAGAGAGGAAATGCTAAGGCGCCGCAAAAAACTGCTTGATGCGCGTAACGAAATGGATATTACCTTCCTTTCACAAAAAGAAAAACCGTTTGACAAAGTAATGGGCGAAAGCCTGAAACCGATTGCCGATACGTTGGATCTGGACCGTATTGATATTTACAGCCTTGTGGACGATGACGATGGGAAGCGTCTTGGACAATTGTACCGTTGGGTAAAAACGGAAGACGGAATGGTTTCCGCCTACGAAGATAAAAAAATTTTACCGCGCATTCCGGTAGTTGAAAACTGGATCGCGATACTGCTGAAAGGCGGCATTGTCAACATAAATACGAGAATCGCGTCCGGGGACGAGTTGGCCTTTATCGAATCAATGAATATGAAATCCATGTTGTTGATACCTGTGTTCATAAATGGAGAATTATGGGGTCCCATTGCTTTTCAGGATATTGTCCGCGAGAGGTTCTTTGACGACGACAGCATCGAGTTTTTAAGTTCCGTCGCGCGTTCGTGCGCCAATGCCATTATTAAATATGAGCATGAGCAGGAACTTATTCGCGCGCTTGAGCTTAACGAACTCCAGCTGACCAGATTGGACTTGGTGGTTAAAGCCACGAAAATTGGTCTATGGGATATGCAGGTTATAGACGATACTCTGGACGGCCCGAATAATATTTTAGTATGGGAAGACGAGTTCAGACATATGCTGGGTTTTGCGAACGAAACGGAATTTCCCACAGTGTTTAACAATTGGGTGGAGCGGATTCACCCGGAAGACAAACAAAAGATTTTCGATAACCTTGATAAACACATGTCCGACCCGACCGGCGAAACACCTTTCAACGTGGAACATCGTATATTAAAAAAGAATGGCGAATATGGTTATTACCGAACTTCCGGCGAAACGATCCGCGGTGAAAACGGAGTTATTGTTAGATTCGCCGGCGCGCTGATGGATATTACCGAGAATAAAAATTTGCTGCATGAGATTGAAAGTAAACGTATGGAGGCGGAAGCCGCCAGTCAAGCAAAGAGCAATTTCCTCTCCAATATGAGCCATGAAATCAGGACGCCCATGAACGGCATTATGGGCTTCGCGGAGCTTGCGCTGGGTACGGATGAAATAAATGCCGCGCCTCAAATTAAAGAGTATTTGTGTAAAATTAAAGACAGCACAAAATGGCTCTTGAAAATAATAAACGATATTTTAGATATATCCAAAATCGAATCCGGGAAATTCGAATTGGAAAACGAGCTTTTTGATTTGCATGACGTTTTTTTGCATTGCCAATCGGTGATTCTGCCGGAAGTTAAAGAAAAGAGGCTTGAACTGAGCGTTTACGCGGAACCGATCCCTGGTAAAAAATTGCTGGGCGATTCACTCAGGCTTTATCAGGCGCTGTTGAATCTTCTATCCAATGCCGTCAAGTTTACCGATTCCGGGATAGTTAAATTTTCAGTTTTTGTAATAAGCTCGGAAGAAGAAAACGTGACGGTGTACTTTGAGGTAAAGGACACCGGTATCGGTATGACCTCCGAACAGGTCGGCAGAGTTTTCGACCCGTTTATTCAAGCGGAGTCCAGCACGACGCGCAAATACGGCGGCACGGGGCTTGGGCTTGCCATAGCCAAAAATATCGTTGAATTGATGGGCGGTGAACTTTTTGTTGAAAGCACGCCCGGGGTCGGCAGCAAGTTCAGCTTTACTCTGACTTTTGATGCGATAGACGTCGCCGCCGATGATACCCCCGAAGAAAGCTTACTCAATGAGCTTGAAAAGCCAACTTTCGAGGGCGAGGTCCTGCTGTGCGAGGACAACGCCACGAATAAAGAGGTTATGAGCAAACACCTGGCGAGAGTAGGCCTTAAAACCGTTGTGGCCGATAATGGAAAAATAGGCGTCGAGATGGTTCAAAACCGTATGGAAAAAGGCGAAAAGCAATTCGATTTGATTTTAATGGATATGCATATGCCGGTGATGGACGGTATTGAGGCGGCTGAGGAAATCCGTAAGCTTGACGGCTCGATCCCCATAATAGCCGTGACCGCGAATATTATGTCAAATGACATGGAGATTTACAGTAAGCGCGGTATTAAAGACTACATTGGCAAACCGTTTACATCCCGGGAACTATGGCGCTGCCTCTCGAAATATTTAAATCCCGTCAGTTGGGAAACTGAGGACGAAACCCAGCGCGCGCTAATCGAAAATGAGCAGCGGCGCGAGCTGATAAATATTTTCGTGAAAGATAATCGAACAAAATTCGGCGAAATCACGGAAGCTATCGGCGCGGGCGACATAAAATTCGCGCATAGGCTGGCGCACACGATAAAGGGCAGCGCGAGCCAACTGGGTAAAACCTTTCTGCAGAAAGCCGCCGCGAATGTCGAACGCCAGCTTAAAGACGGAGAGAACCTTGTTACCTCGCAAGACATGACTATGCTCGAAGCGGAACTGAACGCGGCGCTTTCGGAATTTATGCCGCTGCTGGATGATGAGCTTCTATCCGGGGGGGCGGCTCAAGCCGAACCCCTTGACGCTGAGTCCGCGCTGGAATTGATTCTAAAATTGAAGCCGATGCTCGAAATGGGCAACCCCGAGTGCCGGGAGCTAATCGACAGCCTTCGCCGGGTACCCGGAAGCGAGGAATTGATACGGCAGATTGAGGATTGGGATTTTGGGCCGGCTGTCGTTACGCTTGCAGAATTGAAGAAAAAACAGGAGACAAGGAGATCTGTGGGGCAATGAATAAATACAGCGTACTCGTCGTAGATGATGAAAAGGCTAATATAATAGCCTTGACACATATGTTAAGCCCTGAATATACCATTTACGCTGCAAAGAATGGAAAGGTTGGCATTGAACTTGCGGAAAAATATTTGCCGGACGTGATACTGCTGGATATCCGTATGCCTGAAATGGACGGATATGAGGTTTTTTCCGCGTTAAAAAATTCTGAAAAAACCCGAGATATTCCCATTATTTTTATTACGGGACTCAGCAAAGCTCACGATGAGGAAAAAGGCCTGGCTTTGGGAGCCGCGGACTACATAATCAAGCCGTTTTCTTCCGCGGTTGTAAAACTCAGGATAAGGAATCAAATAAATATACTCGAACAGCGAATGACAGAATACGATTTAATGAAACACAGGCTTACAAGCGACGCGTTGAACATCGCGTTGTGGGATATAGAAGTAGTAAACGAAAACCCGGTTGACTCGAATAATAAGTTAACGTGGTCGCAGGAATTTCGCGACATGCTCGGCTTTTCTGACGAAAACGATTTTCCGAATGTCCTTCACAGCTGGAGCGACAGGCTGCATCCGGAGGACAAGGAGAGGACGCTTGACGCTTTCAGGGCGCATATTAACGACCGCGCCGGAAAAACGCCGTATGACGTTGAATGCCGCCTTATGCTTAAAACCGGTGAATATCGGTATTTTCACGCTTTCGGAGCCACGCTGAGAGACAGCGCCGGGGTTCCTCTCAGAGTTGCGGGCGCGATGATGGATATAACCGAAAAGAAACGGACGGCGGACGCGCTGGAAGAAGCTTTCCACAACTTGGAAATTGCGCTTGGACAGGCGAACGCCGCGAACAAAGCGAAAAACGATTTTTTGTCCAATATGAGCCATGAAATGCGGACGCCGATGAACGCTATCATGGGCATGACGGCTATTGCAATGAAATCAGAGAAGATAGAGCAAAAAGACCAGGCGTTGAAAAAGATTGGAGACGCATCCTCCCATCTGCTCGGCATAATAGACGATGTACTCGATATGGCAAAGATTGAGGCAAACAAGCTGGAGCTTGTTCCAGCTGAGTTTAATTTTGAGCGAATGCTGCAAAAGGTAATGGCAGTCGAAAATTTCCGGGCGGAGGAGAAGCGGCAGCGATTAACCGTGAATGTAGATGAAAATATACCGCGTTTCCTCGTGGGAGACGACCAGCGTTTAGCGCAGGTAATAGCGAATTTACTGTCCAACGCGGTAAAATTCACGCCCGAAGGAGGCAATATCAGCCTTGAAGCGTCATTTGCCGGCGAAACTGACGGAAATTGCGAATTGCGATTCGAGGTGGCCGACGACGGGATAGGCATATCAAAAGAACAGCATGAAAAGATATTTCACGCTTTTGAACAGGCGGAGAGCGGAACAAACCGCGAATACGGCGGTGCGGGTTTAGGGCTTGTCATTTCCAAGAACATTATAGAACTTATGGGCGGCGGGATTTGGGTGGAATCTGAACTTGGCAAAGGCGCCCGGTTTATTTTCACCGTAAAAGCTCGGCGCGGCAAGGATAACCCCGATTCGCCGCTTACCCCCGGCGTGAATTGCGGCACAGATTACGTTACGGATGAACATATAGAAAATGCGGACGGCGAGTTTTGCGGCAAAAGGTTGCTGCTTGCCGAGGACATAGAAATTAACCGGGAGATACTTATCGATTTATTGGAAAATACCGGGCTGCTAATCGACTGTGCGGAAAACGGTAAAGAGGCGTTAGACATGATAGAGGCGGCTCCCGAAAAATACGATATGGTGTTCATGGATATGCAGATGCCAAAAATGGACGGGCTTGAAGCTACGCGCCGCATACGCGCATTACCCTCGCGCCGGCGCGAAAGGCTGCCAATCATCGCGATGACCGCGAATGTATTTGAAGACGATATGGAAGCGTGCCTTGCGGCGGGCATGGACGAACATCTCGGCAAGCCCCTTGATATTGACATAGTATTAAATACGCTGCGGAAATATTTGGGAGCTAATAGTGAAGGATAACTTATTCCGATTCTAAGCCGAATGGCTTAGAATCGGAATAAAACCCGGTTTTATTTCTCTACCTCTATGCGATCATCGCCCTTTAGTTCGACGACATAGCAATCTTTCGCGTACGTCATTTCAGGCAGCACAATAAGGGTATTTACCGGTTTGTCTTCGAGCGCGAAGGGGGCGTGATGCCATACGCCCGGTCTTATGACCATCATCGTGCCTTTTGGCACATAAAACGCGCGGAATTTTGTGTAATCGGGGTCTTTTGACGCGGGGCCGACATGCATGATTACATCTCCGTCCAAAGGCATCGCCGCCTCGCCCGTATTGAAGTGATTTTCCGTTTCCGCGATTATTAAAGGTCTTGGCCCAACTCTGCATACTGAATGAGCAAGCGAGCCGGACGTTTCAAATGTCTGGATCAGCATATCGCGATAAAATTCACACGGCATCGCGCCGAGCTTGGGTCCCGACGGCTCGACAAAATTCGCGAATGTGCCGAAGTCCTTGAACGCTTCCAAAGTTAATTTCTCCGCTTTGATTTTTTTCATCTTTACCTCTCCTTTAGATGTATAGTATTTTTATGTTGCCTTCTCAGAGGTGAAACTGGCACGGCGGCGATTACCATGTTTCTGCGGTAGTTATTCGGAGTGATTCCGTTAAGACGCTTGAAAATTTTAACAAAGTAAGATTCATTAGTGAAGCCGACGTTTTCACAAATTTCCACCAGAGATAATTCGGTCGTACGCAGATACTTTTTTGCCTGGCCTATCCTGTAGTTGATGATATATTCACAGGGAGTACTGCCGGTAATGGATTTGAACAGACTCAGGAAATAGTATTTTGACAGATGCGCGATAGAGCTTAAATCGTCCAGTCTTAGTTGTTCGTGGTAATGATTTTTGATATGGTCGAGAACCATGTTGATTTCCGCCATATGATTTGTAGGCACGCCTTGCTTTTCTTCATAAGAAATTTGGAAAAGGTCCGTCAACAGCGAGGCAATCAGATCGACGGCTTTAAAGCTGTTTAACTGATTTTGTTCCGTATCCATTTTTATAAGCAAGGTCAGGTTGTCATCGAAAAAGCTTGAATGGTTTAACGTAAAGCAGTTGGTATTGGCGGCGATGTTATCGTAATACATTCGCGCGGATATGCCGTTGATATGAATCCACTTAATCTTCCAGGGCGCGGTAAGAGTTCGATAATGATGATAATTATTGCAGTCAATAAAAATAATGGAGTCCTTTTCCAGAATATAGGTCGTATTTTGGTAGATCATCTCGCCGGAACCGCCCACAGTTTGCACGATGAAAAAATCCTTCTGACCGCTTCGCCTCGTAAAATAATTTTTGCCGCATTCGAAGTACCCCGCCTCGTTTATATAAAACGGAAGCTGACGGGTAAATACGTTTGGAGTATGAATTTGCCAGATATATCCGTCTGCAATTTCAAGATAAAAGGTTAGTTGCATATACGCTCACCATAGCAATAAAGTTATATTTTTTAGAAACATAGTTGCTTGAAATCAAATCAAAAATAATTAAAAATAAACAGACATCAAGAAAAAATCAACAATTTTTTGTGAAGCGTTTATATGGAAATATTTGTTTAAAGTATAACAATATTTTTCCTGATTGTCATCTCAAAAAATGATCTAAAATGAGGTGGTTGAAGCCCGTAAGATGGAAGCCGGTTCTTATATCAGAGATTTATTGACCATCCGTTGAAATCACCGTTCCTGCCGCGGCGAAAAATATTTTAAAAGGAGGGAAACGGCAATGAAGAAGCAGCTGATCGTCATAAAAGTTAAACCGGAACACCGCGAGGAGTACATCGAAATCCACAAAAACCCGTGGCCCGAAATGCTTGAAGCGATCCGCCAGGCAGGATTTACAAATGAAGTGATATGGTATTTCGAAGACCAGTCCATCATTTATTTGGAATGCGCGGACCCGGACGCGTGCAACACCGCGCTGCGCGCCACGGAGATATGTAAAAAATGGGATGTTACGGTGTGTCCGTGGTTCGCCGCGGACCCTGTGTCGCCGGAAAAAATATTCGATTTAAACCAGCAGCTTTCCGGCGCTTTGTTACAGGATTGACCGAACTCCGGCATATGTTCCGGCCTGATACGGGCCGGTCATACATATCCAGATAAGGTAACAAAAAAATAAGAAAAAATGGAGGGGAGAAGAAATGAAAAAAGTAAGAATCTTGATGGCGCTTATAATGATCTTGGCGTTGTTCAGCATGACGGCGGAAGGATATGAATACAAAATCGTTCCGAAAGAGGAAGTCGTAATCGGCTTCAACAACGGCTCCACGACGGTCGATTTTCTTCGCTTGGTGGGAGAAAGCATGGTGAGCGCGGCGGCGGAACACGGCGTCAGATTATTGGTCGCAGAGTCCAGTTTCGAGATGGAAAGGATATTACCCAACGTGGACAACCTCCTGCTCCAAGGGGCTAACATCATCGTCGATTTCAACGTGAACGCGGAAGTCGGCGGCAGTCTGGTTGACTATTGCGGCGAGCGCGGCGTGCCGGTTATCGGCATCGACGTGGACTATGTCGGAGTGAGCGGCGAACAGGGCTGGTTCTTCGGGGCCAACAATCAGATGGCCGGCGAAACGGCGGGCTGGGGTCTTGCCCAGGCGATTAAGGAAAAATGGGACGGGGAAATCGAATATCTTCTTCTTTTCTTCAACTCCGAAAATGGCGAGCTTCCTAAATTGCGTTTGACGGGCATCTATGACGCGCTTCTCAAAGAAGGGATCGAGCTTTCGGAAGATAAGGTCGAAATGATCGACATGGGAGGCGGCGGATCCGATACGACGATTCCCGCAAATCAAAAGATGACCGACTGGCTTACGGCGCATCCGAACATCAAGAAGATCGGTGTCGGCACTGTGAACTGCGAAACAGGCCAGGGAGTCTTTTCGGCCGTGCAGACGGCGAACCGGGATTCGGAAGTGTTCATTGTGACGAACAACAACAGCAATCATACGCTGGCGGCCTTTGAGCTGGGCGAAAACAGCTGGCTTGGCGGCAGCGCGTTTTTCCCGAACAAATACGGCGATTACGTCGTGCCGCTGGCCATCGACATTCTGGCCGGCAATAACCCCGACAAGGTGCAGACTGTTGAACACGCATTTTTGGGAAGGGACAAAATCGACGAGATCAGGGCTGAAGCAGGCTTAGACTAGGCAAGTACGCAGGGTAAGCCGATAATTCGCGAGTTCCGCGAATTATCGGCGTTTCCCTAAGGTGGGATAGTAAATGGACAGCGAATATATTATTCAGATGAAAAGCGTTGTGAAAAAATTCCCTGGCGTTCTGGCGTTGGACAATGTCGATCTTGACGTCAGGAAAGGCGAAGTCCTCGCCATAATCGGAGAAAACGGCGCCGGAAAATCCACTCTTATTAAAATACTCTCAGGCGCGTACAAGCAGGATTCCGGCGAAATAATTTTATGCGGCCGGCAGGTGTCGCCTTTATCGTCCCCCAAAGAGCGGATTGAAATCGGCATAGCGGTCATTTATCAGGAACTAACGTACCTCAACGAAATGACAATAGCGGAAAACCTGTTCATGGGCCGCGTGCCCGTTAAAGGCCCGCTGAAAAAAGTGGATTACAATAAAATGGAGAAAGACGCCGAAGCTCTTTTGCGTTCGTTCAATCTGGATTATCATCCGCTTACGCTGGTCAAATCTTTAACGGTTGCGGGAAAACAGATGATCGAAATACTCAGAGCCGTTTCGCGGGACGTAAAAGTAGTCGTGATGGATGAGCCGACGTCCTCCCTGAACGAAACCGAAACGAAAAAACTGTTCGGATTTATTTCGGATTTAAAGAAACGGGACGTATCCGTAATCTATATTTCCCATAAACTGGACGAAGTGTTCGCCGTGGCAGACCGGGTGCAGGTCATGCGGGACGGGAAGCGCGTGGCTGTTTTGGACGTAAAGGAAACGGGCATACAGGAACTTGTAACGCTGATGGTCGGCAGAAACATCACCGAGATGTACCCGAAGGGGGAAGTGGAAATCGGCGGACCTGTGCTGGAAGTGGAAAATTTATGCTGTTCAGGTACGCGCGATATCTCTTTTAAATTGAACCGGGGCGAGATCCTGGGATTGTTCGGGCTGGTCGGCGCCGGGTGCGCCGAAGCGGTAGAGGGGATCCTAGGGATCAGACGCCGCAAAAGCGGGAGTATTTTTGTCGATGGACAGGCAATACGCGTAAACACCCCGATCGACGCGAAAAAGTTGGGGATCGCTTATATCCCCAGCGACAGGAAACAGGACGGCTTGGTGACGGTACACTCGGTAAAGGACAACTTAACCGTCACGATACTCGAACTCCTGCGCAAAGTTTTCTCGATCGACAGGACAAAGGAAAAGCAGTTCAGCGATGAATGGATTGAGCGCGTCAAGGTTAAGACGCCGTCGCGCGATACCCCCGTGGAATCGCTCAGCGGCGGCAATCAACAAAAGGTTGTAATCGCGAAATGGCTCATTACGAACCCGAAGGTCATAATCATGAATGACCCGACAAGGGGCATCGACGTCGGCGCAAAGGTTGAGGTGTACAAGATCATGGAATCGCTCTGCCGGCAGGGAATTTCCATAATAATGGTTTCGTCCGAGCTTCCCGAAACGATGGGAATAACAGACCGGATGCTTGTGTTTTCGGACGGCAGGATCGTCGGCGAGGTAATGCGTAAAGATTACGAGCAAAGCGAAATACTGCATATGGCTGTGGGGGGAGTTTAGCGATGAGCGAAGTAAAAGTTGAAACTGAAAGGCTCACGATCAAACAGAAAATTTCAGGATTGGGGAACACGGTGAGTCTTGTGATCGCTTTACTGCTGCTCGGCTCGGTATGGGCGATAGCCTCGCCGTTTTTCCTGACGGTTCAAAACATCATGAATGTCCTGATGTTCGCCTCAATACTGGCGATAAGGGCGTCAGGCCTGACTGTCGCGATGATTATGGGCGGTATGGACGTTTCGCAAAACTCCATTGGCGCAGTGGCGGCGCTCATCTCGGCGCTTGTTACCGAAACGTACGGTACGTCCTGGTTGGTTTCCGTGCTTCTGGTGGTCGTTCTTGGGATACTGATGGGCTGCATAAACTCGACGCTCATAACAGTCTTCAAAATCGCGCCGATCATTACCACGCTGGGCACAATGCAGATTTTTCGCGGCGTCGCGTGGATTATTAGAGATAAAACAGTTATGGTAAGAGATCCCATACAGCTCGCTTTTGGCAGGGGCCGGTTCCTTGGGGTCGTGCCGTATCTGGCAATCATCGCGATAGTCGTCCTGCTGATTATCTACTATATATTAAAATACACGGTATTCGGCCGTCAGGTATACATGGTGGGCGGAAACGAAAACGCGAGCTACCTTTCGGGAATAAACAGCAACAGGGTAAAGTTCATTTCTTTTGTCATAAGCGGCCTTACGGCGGCGATCGCCGGTTATTTGCTGTCGTGCCAGGTGGGGGCCGCGCTGCCGCAGTCCGGGGCGGGAACCGAAATGGCGACTATAGCCGCCGTTATCCTGGGAGGCGTGAGCCTAGCGGGCGGCAAGGGCAAAATTTCCGGAACGATTTTGGGGGTTCTGATATTGCAGGTGATTAACAACGGTTTGACGCTTTTGAGCGTAAACCAATACTACCAGATGGTCGTCAGCGGTTCGGTTCTGATCCTTGCGGTACTGATCGATGTTATCCACAGCGGTATGTTAAAGAAATAAGTTTCTTTATTTGTAAAAAAAGGGGTTGTTGAAAATGACAAAGTCCGAACAGATCAAAAGACCCGATAAGGAGCGTGTCGTAGCTTGCCTGCGTGGCCAAAGCGTGGATCGGGTACCGCACTTTGAAGTTGCGATCGAGGATAAAGTGTGTGAAGCGATTTTGGGCAGGAATGTAGGTTCCACGCTCGCCGCTTCGCGCGGGGCGTCCGACGAAACCTTTGTCGCGCCGCCTATGGATCCCCGGGACTATATCGAGATCGTTAATTTTAACGGACAGGACGTCATCGGGTTTGAAGCCCTGTGGGCGCCGTTTAAGTATAAAGACGAAAAAGGCGATCTACATATTGTCAACGACGGGCGCATAAAGAGCTTCGAGGATCTGGAGAAAATCGTGCTGCCCGATTGGAAGCTGGATTTCGAGCCGCGCAAAAAGTATTTCGAGATATATAACGAGGCGATTAAAGGGACGAATATCGGCACATTTATACTCACGGGCACATTCTTTACGACTTGTTACACGTTTCTAGTCGGATTTGAAGACTTTTTCGCCATGTGCCATACTGAAACCGAATTTATCGAGCATCTGATGGATCTTTGCGTCGATTACTACATGAAGGTAATTGAAATCGCGCTGGAAAGCAATCTTACATTCCTGTATTTGGGCGATGATATCGCGTACAAAGCCGGCGTGTTTATGAACCCGACGATATTCAAGAAAATGTGGCTGCCGCGCTGTAAGAAGATGGTCGATTTGGCCAGGCAGGCCGGCGTGCCGGTACTCTTTCACAGCTGCGGGAATATTACGGAGATATTTGAGGACATAATGGCGCTGGGCGTGGACGGAATAAACCCCATTGAACCGTATTGCATGGATATATTCGACATTAAGAAAAAATACGGCGACAAAATTACAATCAACGGCAATATAGACATTGCCGGCCCGCTCGCCTTCGGCACGCCGGATGACGTTCGCGCGGACGTGCGTATGCACCTTGAAAAGCTGATGCCCGGTTACAGGTATATTTGCAGTACGAATCACAGCGTTATGAATGATGTGCCGATAGAAAACTATAAAGCCATGATCGATACAATTATGGAGTTTGGCGTATATTGATGGATACAAGGTTGCCAATATACGATTGGCGGAGTGAAGAGAGCGGAATTATTTCGCTGTGTAAGGAGTGAGTCGCGATTAACGAACAGACATTTCAGATTTATACAAATCAGCAGCGTTTGGCTGACGCGGAAGCTATGAAAATAAACCCTGCCGAGGACGAGAAACAGAGGATCAGAGCGATGGCGGCGCGTTTCGCGGAAATCGCCCACAGCGATGATATGGCCGTTAAAAAACGTCAATGGAAAGCCATGCGCGACCTCAAGCCTGAGAGGCCCATGATCCTGTTTGAAACGCTTTCCGTCGCGGGGTTTGTCGCGGAGAATGAGCTAAAATGCTCTCACCCCTGTCTGCGCAACGTCGAAAAATCTTTGATGTATTCCATCAAGCAATACGAGCAGTTGAAAGATGATATCGTTTTGGAAAAATATTTCCGGTTAGCCTGGCAAATCAAACGCTCCAATTACGGAGTTGAAATAGTCGAGCATCAGGCCGCGGATTCCATGGCCTATATGTCGAACTTCCCCATTAGTACGCCTGACGATTTGGGCAAACTGAAAGAACGCGTTTTCAGCGTTGATCGCGAAAAGACTCTCGGTTTCAAAGCGGTGCTGGAGGAAATCTTCGGCGATCTGCTGCCCGTCAGGGTGGGCAATTACGACAACTGGTTCGGGGATTTGGGTTTCAATCCGTTCTGCGGGAACAACTCGCCGGTGTTTACAATGGATCTGTTTAAACTGATCGGCAACGATAATATGCTTCTCTGGCCTTATGACCATCCGGAAGCGCTTAAAAAAGTGCTGGAATTTTTAATGAATGACCGGCGCAGATTCCTTAAATGGTTAAAGGATGAGAAGATTCTCGCGCTCAACACGGACAATCAGTTCGCCGGGCCCGCAGGGTACGGATACGTGTCTGAGCTTCCCGGCGCGGACAGCGATATTGAAGCGGATTATAAAGACTGTTGGTGTTGGGTGGAGTCACAGGAAACGAACCTGTTTTCGCCCGCGATGTTCGACGAATGGTTTTTGCCGTATCTGGCGGAGTTTACAAACAATTTCGGATTGACCACGTATGGTTGCTGCGAACCGGTGGACGACAGAATCGAATACATAAAGAAAGCGATTCCAAAATTGAGAACGGTTTCCGTTTCGGGTTGGAACAACTTCGAGCGCGTCGCCGAGGCATTGGGCAAGGAGTATGTATATTGCCGGAAGCCAAATCCGACGTTCATAAGCGGCAAATATCCCAACTGGGAAGGCGCAAGGGACGACATAGCGCGAACATATGCCTGTACTAAGGACCAACCCGTTGAGTTCGTGGTGCGTGATGTTTACGACGTCGGCGGGGATATGGGACGTTTGGCCAAATGGGTTGAAATGACAAAAGAGGTAATCGGGCTGTAAATGAATGGCCGCCCGGCAAGAGTGTGCCGCGCGTCAGGCGATCACGCGAAACACGCGAAAACTCTCGCCGGATTGCTCACGAAAAATTTTTGTACCTGTTTCTGAGTGACGCCGCGAGCCTCCAGAAACGGAATGAACGTTTCCAGAATATAGCTCATACCGGGCGCGCCGCCGTAAGACCGCAGGCGCGCCCTTGTGGTGTCCAGCCCCATCAAAAGGTTGTCCTCGAACCCCGCGTCCAGCATTGCCGCGATGATCTCCGCCTCGCGTTCGTCGTCGTGGTATTTGGGGCGGCATATTGTGTCGTACTCCAGAAAAATTCCCATTGAGCAGATTTCCCTGTGGATACTCAGGTCGTCCGTCGCCCTGTCCATATGGCAGAAGACCGCGCGGGAGGGCGGGATACCCTCGGCTTGCAGAAATTCCGCCAGTTCGATTGGATTTGCGCCTCGCTCGATGTGGGCCATCAGCGTTCGCCCCGTCGTTCTTGCCGCTCGCGAGGCTGCGAGGAATAATTTTTTATATTGCGGCGAGCCGAGTCCCTGAGTATCCAGCGCGGTTTTTATCTGCCCCGCCCGCGCGGTCGCTCTATCTCGCGGCGGGGAGAAATCGCAATCGATGTACATGCCGCCCGTTAGTTCGGAGATGAAAATTTCTGCGAGCTCGTCCTCGGACGCGCTGAAAATCCAGTGGTCCTCCGGGTAGAAGATCATCTTGTGAAAGCCCGTTGACGCTATTATATGCACTCCGCTTCCGCGAGAAATATTTTCCAGAAACCGCGCGTCCCTTCCGCATCCGACCGGCTGGGCGTCAACTATCGCCCGTCCGCCCGCGCTGTAATAAGAGCGAAGCTCTTCCGCGCTTTTCATCTCGTCGTCTATCAGCAGATCGGGATTTATTTCCGACGAGCGGCCTCTGGTGATGCAGACGTGCTCGTGGCTCTGGCAGAAGCCCAGCGAGCCGGGAGATATATCGCCGGAAACGGTTGTGACCTTTCTCACTTTATAGCGTTTCTGTTCAGGATATATTTGCACTCCCTGCCTGAGAGCACGTCGATAAGATTTTGCACGGCCATCTCAGCCATGTTCATCGTTGCCTCGCGGGTATGAGCCCCCGTGTGGGGGGTCATCACGACGTTGTCCAGCTCGCGCAGCGGCGACGCCGTCGGAGGTTCTTCCTCATATGCGTCGAGTCCAAGTCCGCCGAGATGTCCCGATTTTAAAAGTTCGTAAGCAGCGTCCTCGTCGATCAGTCCTCCGCGCGCTGTGTTCACTATGATTGCCCCCGGTTTCATTCCGCGCATAACGTCCGCGCCGATAATATGGCGCGTGCCGTCATTCAGCGGCAGGTGCAGGCTTATAACGTCGGCCTTCTTCGTGAGGCTGTCGAAGTCTGAAACCTCTATGCCGTTTTCCTTGGCGTAGCGCTCGTCAATGAACGGGTCGTATGCCGCCGCCTTCATAGAAAAACCTGCGGCGCGCTGGGCGACGGCCTTGCCGATCGCGCCAAGGCCGAGGATGCCGATCGTCTTTCCGTATAGCTCGACTCCGGTGGAGCGCGGCCATTCCCCCTCTCTTGTCTTGCGGTCGAGCATGGGGATGCGCCTCGCCGCGCATAGTATGAGGCCGAAGGCGAGGTCGGCCACGGCCTGCGCGTTGGCCCCCGGCGTGTTGCAAACCGCTATGCCTCGCTCGCTCGCGGCCGGGATATCAACCCGGTCAACTCCCGCGCCGTAGCGCGAGATAACCTTTAGCTTCTTGCACGACGCGATTGCGCGGGCCGTCACAAAATCGAGCCCCGCGACGAACCCGTCGCATTCCTCCAACAGAGGGGCGAGTTCATCTTCGGTCAGCGGCCTGCCGTGGGAATTGAAGATGACTTCGTCCGCGAATTTTTCCAGCGTTTCCACCGCCGGGTTTCCTGACCCCTGTTTCATCGATGTAGGCGTCACAAGTATTTTCATCGGCTATCTCCTCCGTGTTTTTTGGATTGTGATGTAATAACATACTAGCATTTATTCGTCTGCTACACAATGAAAACGGCCATAATTACCTCGGCGCAAGAACCGAAGAATATGATATGTATTTATATTTTCTTTATGATATTATATTATTACATTATGTCACAATCGAGGGGTATGGTTATGTTTAAATTACAGGCGGCGAAAGTCCCGACTTTTTATTTTATTGGCGTTACAACCGGCGAGTCATCAATAATGCGCGTCTTTCCCAAGTGGGCCGGGGAGCTGGGAATCGAGGCGGAGATAAAGGGGATAGACCTCACGCTTCACGCGCCCGCGGAGGACTTCGTAAGGGTCGCGGAATTTCTGAAAAACGACCCGCTCTCGCTCGGCGCGCTGGTCACCACGCACAAGCTCGACATGTTCAACGCCTGCCGGGATATGTTCGACTATATTGATCCTTACGCGGAAAAATTGCATGAACTCTCATGCATCTCCAAACGCGGCGGGAAATTTCTAATGCACGCAAAAGATCCAATATCGAGCGGATCGTCGCTGGAGGATTTCGTGCCGGAAAACTTTTGGGCCGATCACGGCGGAGAGGTCCTGTTGGTAGGAGCGGGGGGCAGTTCGCTCGCAATGTCCCTCTATTTCTTGCGGGAGAAGTTTGCGCCGAACTGCCCGAAGAGGATTACCATAGCGAACAGGAGCACGCCGAGGCTTGAATCCGCGAAAGCTGCGCTCGCCGGAGCGAGTAACGGGATAGAGTTTCGCTTCATTCACGGCCCCTCGCCCAAGGACAACGACGCCCTCGTAGCTGCCCTCCCCGAGTACTCGCTGGTGGTGAACGCCACAGGATTGGGAAAGGACGCCCCCGGTTCGCCGACCACGGACGCCGTGTCGTATCCCCGAAACAGCCTGGTGTGGGAGATAAACTATCGCGGCGATCTCATATTCATGTACCAGGCGCAGGCACAGGCGGCGGCGCGTAATCTGCACGTCGAGGACGGATGGAGGTATTTTATCTACGGATGGACGCAGGTCATAGAGGAGGTCTTCAATATCGAAATTGACAAGCCGACTCTGGACAAATTGAGCGCGATGGCGCGGGGTTAATTTAGAATTGAGAATTGAGAGTGGAGAATTGAGAATTAAGTAAATAATCGCTCCATATTTCACGCGGAAAACAAAAATTCAAAGAAATATTCTCAATTCTCAACTCTCCATTCGACAAACGCTTCATGCGTTTGTCCTGAACAGGCGGCGCGAGTACGTGTTGCCTCAGAATAAAATGTACTCGAAGGGCTATATAAGGAATACCTCTAAAAACTCCCGTGAAATTTTTTCTTCACCCAAACTCACTCAGAAAAAATTTCTTCTCGCTACACGTCACCTTCCTTCTGTTAAAAATTTTTTTTAATATCTATTTGTTTAAAAATGTAAGATTTGGATAAAATGCAACATTTATATTAAATGCAACATTTGTATAAAATGTTGCATTTCGGGCGGATCGCCCTCGTATGGCGCGGTTGTACCCGGTCGGTCGATTGCTGAACAGAGGAAGATTATCTAAACTGACGCTGTTTTTTTCCTTTCAGGTATTGCAAACATTGAAATGTGATATAATTTTTTTAAATGCAACATTTTATACAAATGTTGCATTTTTTGACAGATCAATATCAAAAACGATAACAGACAGATGTTTCTTAATGAAGAGGTGTTGTGCGGCGATGTGAATGTCTTTTGTTTTCAAAAATCTTTGAAACGCTTCTTACCATGCGCTTTACAAATTTAACATATATAAAGGAGGAAGAAACAGTGAGAAAGTTGATCCCGGTTATTTCGATGTTTGTTTTTGTTCTGATGGCGGCGGCGTTATTTGTTGCCGTGCCCGCAGAGGCAGAGGTTGTTGAGCTGTCGCTATGGCACTATATGGGCGAGATTGAGGGCGAGATAATGAGGAAATACGTCGAGATGTTTAACGAGGCGCATCCCGATATTCACGTGACGGATACCTATGTCACTCGCGAAGACCTGCTCAGACAGTATACGATGGGCGCCCTGGCCGGCGAACTGCCCGACATCAGCATGGTCGATAATCCCGACCACGCGTCGTTTTCCGCTATGGGCATTTTCGAGGATATCACCGATTACGTCGAGGCTTGGGGACAGAAGGACATGTTCTTTGAAGGCCCGTTTATGAGCGCTACCTACGAGGGCAAAATCTACGGCCTGCCCTTCAACTCCAACTGCCTGGCTTTATTCTACAACAAGGATATGCTGGACGCGGCGGGCCTGGCTGTGCCGACCACATGGGAAGAACTTGAGGCCGCCTGCGAGGCACTGACTCAGGGAGATGTATTCGGCCTTGCGATCTCGGCCATTAACAATGAGGAAGGCACCTTCCAGTTTATGCCCTGGTTCATCTCCGCGGACGGATCGATCGACGATTTAGGCGGCGCGGGACCAATTAAGGCGGTAGGCTTCCTAAACAACCTTATCGAGAAGGGTTACATGTCCAGGGATGTTATGGGCTGGACCCAGGCCGACGCGAACCAGCAATTTATGAACGGAAAGGCGGCCATGCAGATCAATGGGCCGTGGCAGGTGCCTAATATCAACAGAGACGCGCCCGACCTTAACTGGGGCGTGGCTCTGATTCCGAGGGACGTCAAGTACGCCTCCGTTCTTGGCGGCGAGAACTTCGCGATCGGCGCGGGCGCCGACGTCCAAGCCGCGTTTACTTTCCTCTCCTGGTTTTGCGGCGAGGAAATCATTGCGGATTACTGCTTCGAATCGGGCAAATTCCCGCCCCGTTCCGATTCCATAGCATTAAAGGAATTTTGGACTGTAGACCCGGTGTTCAGCGTATTCGGCTCGGCGCTTCAGTATGCCATGCCGCGCGGTCCGCACCCCCGCTGGCCCGAAATTTCAAACGCGATGTCCACGGCTATGCATGAGGTGTTTATGGGCGTCCGCTCACCCGAAGACGCCATGAAAGCCGCCGCGGCTAAATACAGCGAACTTGTGCAGCAATAACAAGCGGTAAAATCTGATCGGCTCAGGTGGCGGAATGAATTAACCTTCCGCCACCTGTTTATATCGCTACAATACTAATTTGAGGGTCTGATATTCATGGCAAAAAAAACCTCTTTTTTCCGGCGCGAGGAATTTGTCGGGCTGTGTTTTGTAGGTCCCGCTATAATATATATGCTTGTTATTGCCGGATATCCGATGGTATATAACATAATCCTGAGCTTCCAGAATCTGGACGTTATGACATTTAGGGGTCAGACTCAGGTCTTTGTCGGACTTGATAATTACCGGCTCCTGCTCTCTGATGCGGTCTTTTTGCAGTCGATGCGCCAGACGTTTATCTTTACGATTGCCTGCCTGATTTTCCAATTTACGATCGGATTTTTAATGGCTCTGTTTTTTAGTCAGAAATTCCCCCTCTCCGGTCAAATCCGCGGAGTTATAGTCATCAGTTATCTGATGCCGATGTCCGTCACCGGGCTTGTCTGGAACAATATGTTCCAAACGAATACCGGCATTATAAATTACCTGCTGCAATTATCGGGAATCATCGCCGCGCCCCTTGAATGGTTGATCAGCGCCGATCTTGCGCTCACAAGCGTAATCATCGCCAACTGCTGGGTCGGCATCCCGTTCAATATGCTATTACTGACGGCGGGTATGACTAATATTCCGGGCGAGGTGTATGAAAGCGCCTCCATTGACGGGGCGAATGTGATCCAGCGGCTGCTCCATATCACTATCCCTTTGCTCAGGCCGGCGATCATGTCCGTGCTCATGCTCGGGTTCATTTATACCTTTAAAATATTCGACCTGATTATCATCATGACAAACGGCGGGCCGCTCAATTTTACGCAGGTATTGTCCACATATTCATACAGGCTCGCTTTCGTCGAGTATAAATTTTCGCAGGGTTCCACCGGCGCGGTAATACTATTTCTCTGCCTGATGGCCGTCGGTTCCGTATATTTGTGGCTCATTCGGCGGGAGGAGGCGCACTGATATGGCAAATACGAACGAGGGAGCAAGCCGGCACGGTATGAGAGCCGTATGGATGCACAACAAAAAATTTGTGTTTTCGCTGGTCGGAATTTTTGTGGCAATCGTTTTTTTATTCCCGCTCTATTGGTTGTTTATGAACTCGTTTAAATCGAACAACGAGATTCTAAACATCAGCTTCTTTCCGCACTACCCAACGATACGTCCCTGGGTGGACCAGCTTACCTCCCGCGATTTTCTAAAATCTTTGAGCAATTCGTTTTTAATCGCCGCCTTCTCCATGACTATTTCCTTATTTCTGGGAGTCACGGCGGCGTATGGCATGGCGCGGTTTTATATACCGGGCAAAAGCGGTATCTTAATGACCTTTCTTGTCACGCAGATGATGCCGGCCTCGCTGCTTTTGATGCCTCTGTATATTCTGTTTTCGAGACTTAACTGGCTTAACACGTATCAAGCGCCCTCCATCGCTGTATCGGCGGGTTCGATACCCTTTATCGTCATCACGCTGCGGCCGTATTTTATGTCGATACCGAAATCTCTCGACGACGCGGCCAGAATTGACGGATGTAACGCGTTTACATCCT
>Ga0099364_10004471_pt1 | contig 21178 bp, 21 predicted proteins | sample TergutTh196P3_FD_73070 | JGI IMG/M metagenome (GOLD analysis project Ga0099364, IMG submission 73070) | Microcerotermes parvus P3 segment gut microbial communities from Pointe-Noire, Republic of the Congo - Th196 P3 | ecosystem: Host-associated > Arthropoda: Insects > Digestive system > Gut ... | reverse complement strand
TCCGGCTGCCTCAACCGCATCGGGTGGCGCCCGTTCTATAACCAATCCGAAAAGCAGATGGCGGAAGAGAATATGGAAAAACTAGGAATCTCGAACCTTGCGAAACGCTGCTATCGGGAGCTTTCAGGCGGGCAGCAGCAGAGGGTGCTTCTGGCAAGGGCATTATGCGCTACCCGCAAGATTCTCCTACTAGACGAGCCGGTCGCAGGGCTCGATCCGAAAGCGACTGTGGAAATGTATGATTTGATTGTGAAACTCAACGACATCGGCACAACCATCATCATGATATCACATGACATAGCCGCTTCGGTTAAGTACGCTTCTCATATACTGCATATCGGAGGTCAATCGGCATTGTTCTTTGGCACGACGGCGGATTATCTGGTAAGCGAAGCCGGCCGCCTGTATGCAGGGTTAGGAGGTGAAACGGCGTGACTTGGATGATAGACAGGCTAATAATGTTTTTTCAATATGATTTCGTGATTAACGCATTTATTGTCGGCACTCTAATCGCGCTGTGTTCCTCGCTTTTGGGCGTGACGCTTGTGCTGAAACGGTTCTCGTTTATCGGTGATGGGCTTTCCCATGTCGCCTTCGGAGCTATGGCGATTGCTGCGGCGATGAACCTTAGCAACAATTTCCTATTGGTTTTGCCGGTCACAATTCTATGTGCCGTATTGCTGCTTCGCACCGGGCAGAACACGAAAATTAGGGGCGATGCCGCTATCGCGATGATTTCCGTTAGCACATTGGCGTTAGGCTATCTCATAATGAACGTTTTTGCGAAGTCTTCTAATCTCGCGGGAGATGTTTGCTCCACTTTGTTCGGTTCGACTTCAATACTGACTTTGACGATTGTCGAAGTGTGGCTCTGTGTCATTTTGTCGATATTGGTTATCGCTGTGTTTTTGTTATTCTATAATAAGATTTTCGCGGTTACATTTGATGAGAATTTTTCAACGGCGACAGGGGTTAGGGCGAAGATATACAATTTGGTGCTTGCAATTATCATCGCCTTGGTTATTGTTCTGGCGATGAACTTAGTCGGCGCCCTGTTGATATCCGCGTTGGTGATATTCCCGGCGCTGTCCGCAATGAGGGTGTTTAAGAGCTTTAGGAGCGTGACCATCTGCTCGGTCATCGTGTCGGTTGTTTGCGCTGTCATCGGCCTCTTGATAGCCGTTATCGCAGGAACACCGGTTGGCTCAACGATAGTGGCTGTGGACATTGCAGGGTTTTTCGCATTTAGCATTACAGGATTTATTACGAGGAGGGTTTAAAACGATGAAAAGAAGTGTTATTTTGCTTATGTGCGCGATCTGTATTTTTGTTTCCGGTTGCTCCGGCGGGGGCGAGACGAGTGACGCCGATGTTCCCAAGCAAATCGATATAGATTTAAGTGAAATGAGCAACGTTCTGGCGTATTCGCAAATAAGTAGCATCTTGGACTCGCCTGATGACTATTTGGACAAGACAATCCGCATAAATGGTCAATACTTAGCCTCATTCTTTGAGGAAACTGACTCATATTATCACTTTGTCGTAGTCGCGGATAGTTCACTTTGCTGCCAATACTACTTAGAGTTCAAACTGAGCGGGGAGAGTGCATATCCCAATGATTACCCGGAGGAAAATGCAAATATCGAAGTCGTCGGAGTATTTGCGAGATATGATGAACTCGGGGAAACTTTTTACCATTTGTTGGTGGATGAAATATCAGTGTTGTGATATGCAGGCAAGCTGCGCTGCACCCTATCAAGGAAACAATTCAGTATTTGTAACTGTTCAGTGCGGTGCATGGAAAAGAGGCACCGTGCAACCCGTAAGGTACTGAACAGTTACAAGGGAACACCAAATGCCTAAAGCAATAAAAATCAAAATTAGGGGTTTTTCTTTCTTCTACGAAAAGAAGCAGGTTCTTTTTGACCTTAACTTGGATATCCGCGCCAATCAGATTTTGTCTGTTTTTGGTCCTGCGGGTGGCGGGATTACTACATTGTTGCGTTCTATGAACCGGCTTTGTGAGTTGACGCCCGGCATTCGTATGGAGGGGGAGATTCTACTGGATGGAAAGAATATCCATGACCCGGATGTCAGCCTTACGGAGCTGCGCCGCAGGGTCGGGATGGTTTTTGATGTTCCTACGCCGCTGCCGATGTCTATTTTTGACAATATCGCTTACGGACCGCGATTGTCCGGTGTGAAAGGCAAGGGGGAGCTAATGGATATCGTTGAGCAGGCTCTCAGCGAGGCTGCTTTGTGGGTCGAGGTGAAAGATCGCTTGAAAATTCCTGCTTCCAGCCTCTCGGGTGGTCAACAGCAGCGGCTTTGCATCGCTCGGGTTCTGGCTTTGAAGCCGGAGGTTATTTTGCTTGATAGGCCTTGTTCAGGGCTTGATCCTGTCTCCACGGCAAAAATAGAGGATTCCTTGACGCAGCTTAAGAAGCGTTTTACAATCGTCTTGGCTCCGCATAATATCCAACAGGCCGGGCGAGTCTCCGACAGGGTGGCTTTCATGCTTATGGGTGAGCTCATTGAGGAGGGCAAAAACATTCATGTGTTTTCAAATCCAAAAGACCCACGCACAAACGACTACATAACAGGCAGGTTTGGGTAAGGCTTGGGAGTTGAAAATTGAGAGAGGAGAGTTTAAATATCTTATCTCTTGTATCTTAAATCTTGTATCTTGCGGTCGAAGACCGCGTTGAGAAAGGGTGATTGCAATGCCTCAGTTTTTGTCGGAAATACCCCCAATAGTGCTTTACTTGCTCATTTTCTTTGCAAAACTACTTGAAGTATCAGTCGCTACAATCAGAATAGTCCTTACTTCTAAAGGGCACAGGTTCGTTGCACCGCTAATAGCCGCCTTCGAAGTCACTATTTGGCTTTTGATCACGAGTACTGTGTTAGCGGGAATGATGGATGACCCACTTAGGGCTGTTGCGTTTATCTTGGGTTTTGTTGCGGGTATTTACCTTGGCATCCTACTTGAGGATAAACTGGCTCTAGGGATAGCTCAAATCGAAATCATTGCTGAATTTGAGCATGCTAAAAAAATCGCCAAGGAGTTGAGGTCCTTGGGATATGGTTTGACCTCTTTTGAAAGCGAGGGTATGGATGGCAAGAAGCTGACGCTGGTAACAAAAGTGCTCAGGAAATGCATTCCGTCAACAATGAAGATTCTCAACGAGCATAAGAATATACTGGTCACAATAACCGAGATAAAGAAAATTAGCATAGGCAACATCGGCAACAGGATATTTAGAAGCTGCGAAGGAACTGTCAGAAAATAAATGGTATCTACCCCAAGGCAAGCGCGGCGCGACTCTCGCTTCGTTCGACAATGTACATCAGGAGGTCTAGAGCTTTGAGTTGTGCCAGACGTTTTGGACGTCGTCGTCGTCTTCCATTAGGTCTATCATTTTTGTGAAATTCTTTATCTCTTCCGGGGAAGTCAGCTCAACTTGGTTTTGCGGGACCATCTCGATTTGAGCGGACAAGAAATTGTAACCGGCTGTCTCGAGGGCGTTGTGAACTGCGGTAAAATCATCCGGCGATGTGTATATCTCGAATACACTATCGCCGGTTTCCATATCCTCCGCACCGGCTTCAAGCGCATCTATCAGGGCTTGGTCTTCGTCATGTCCTCCGTCCTCATTGTCTATTATTATTACTCCTTTGCGGTCAAAAGACCAGGAGACGCAACCCGTCGTGCCTAGGTTGCCACCATACTTATCGAAAAGATGGCGCATTTCCGCTGCCGTCCTTTTGCGGTTGTCTGTCATCGTGTCAACAATGACGGCAACCCCGCCGGCGCCATAGCCTTCATAGGTTATGCTTTCGAAATTGTCTCCGCTGCCCGCTCCTAGCGCTTTCTCGATGGTCCTTTTTATGTTGTCGTTTGGCATATTAGCTGCCTTGGCTTTAGCAACGGCTGCCGCCAGACGCGAGTTGTTTGCCGGGTCGCCAATGCCGCTCTCCTTGACAGCCACTATTATTTCGCGGGCGATTTTTGTGAATATCTTACCCCTTTTTGCGTCTTGCGCTCCTTTTGTCCGTTGTATGTTATGCCATTTTGAATGACCTGCCATGTTGATCCCATCCCTTTCATTTGTCACAAGATTGTCACGCCAAAATATTACATTTTGTATATGATTTTTTAGAAGTTTACGGAAAATCTAAATTTCTTTTTTCGCCTGTAAAATTCATAATTTTTTTGTCAATTATACTATATTTCATTATATTTTTACACAAGTTTTACTTAAAAATTTCATGTTTTTTCATGAGAAAACGGGTCGTTTGGTTTACATATAATTGTGTGAATAATCATAGTACAGAACGTTATCAACATTATCCACAGGTTTATCCACAGTCTCTAAATGCCCTAGCTGTCTATGTTTGTTGGCAATTTGCCCGTTTTTGCCATGTCCCGCAAGTTAATATAAGGTACTCTTTGCGAGAAGCGAAAGAGTTAACATAATGCTCTATTGTGTGATATTATTAACTTTTCTAAGGGCAAAAGTTGTAACCAGTTACGCAGTATTCTACTCTTGCAGCGGGGGATGGTGATTTGTGATTTTCTTCGTAATTAGAAAACTATTTTTCTACACTCTGTGTAGTAACGTTTGTCTCTAGCGTGGCCGACTGAGAAGCTCTTTCTTGGGAATACGCCTCTTGCAGCGACGGTGTCGAAGAACTCGGATTTTTCCATTGCCGGTAGTATTATACTTACGCAATTCTCGCCTTCTGCAAGCCTCTCCGCCACTTTCGCATCGTGGATGTAGTCGATGCGGCAGCCTTCTTTGCTTTCGTAGTTGTCCAAAAACGTTTGCACGGCGGCTATCATGTCACCTATGCAGGCTGCTGATATGTCGATGGAAATGGCTTTGCTCGCGCCTTGCCCGTCGCCTCTTGAAATGAGCTGCACGTTATACTTCTCTCCGGTGCCTTGTGGCATTTCTGCTTCGAAAGCTTTTAGGAAGCTGCTGGTATCTGATAGGTCGAACACCGAGCGGTGTATCGGCTCAAAGGCGACTGCATCGTCATATAGATTGTTGACCTCAAGAAGTGCGTGGCGAGCCGGGTGGGTTTCTCGCTCTGCGTCGCTGAGGCTTCGTTTTATCTCGTCCCAGTATGCTTTTGCTGCTGCAAGCGAGTGGTTGCCATCCCCCATTATCATCAGCGTTTTGCTCTTCTCGTGCAGGTTACGCATGGCGGCCATGACGGATTTTGCGTCGCTGCCGCTAACTCGTTTTCCTATTATGCGGCCTCCGTCTTCCATCAGCTCAAAGTCGTAAAGCGTTGGAAGGCTGCCTGCCTTTGCGGCTAGCGGCTCAATCACAGTGCATCCTTCGTCGGCGATGAAGGTTATTATGTGGGGCAGTTCCAGAATGGCTTGCTTTCGTATGCGGACACGGGGTGGCAGTCTGTCAAGGACTGTGCCTTCGCTTGCGAGGATTGCAGCATCCCCGCTTGAAAACTCGTATTCTTCAAGGTCAACAGCGCCAACTAATCCCCGGCGCACTCCCCCGCCCGTCACTGTCCGCTCGACGTAGACAAAGGAATCCTTTATTTCTCTGAGGTTGCCGCGCTCCATGTACTCTTTCATATGTGTGCTTATCTTTGCTATTTCCGCCTGTTCATCGATGCTGTCGAGGTATGCTTCGGGGATAATCATGTTAAGCGTTGATGCCCTCTCCCCTACCCTGCTGCGCACCCGCTCCCAGTACTCCTTTTCAGAAGAAAACTGGTCGCAAGCGACAACGCTCCAGGTTTCCGGCGCGACCCCATCGGTCGGCAGTAGAATGTCTGCTGTGGTGAATATGTCTTTCATTTTTGCTCCTCCTTGTTAAGTTGAAAGTTGAGAGTTGAGAGAGGAGAGTTGATGGGCTAAATTTGATTGTCGATATTGTTACCGCAAAGTTCTGCGCAAAAGAGGAAAAGTTCGTAACCTTCGTCCAATAACTCTCCTCTCTCCTCTCTCAACTCTCCACTAAGAAACGCTTTCCTCTTTCAGTTCTCAACTCCAAGAAATGAGAACGTAGTCTTAAGCTCTCGTATGTGTTCCGGGGTTGTTCCGCAGCAGCCGCCGATTATTCTGACGCCTATTTCGGCATATGGCTTCATCTGTTGGGCGAAATCGGCGGGGCTGACGCTGTATCGGCCTGTTATGCCGTCGGGGAGGCCTGCGTTTAGTTTGACAATTAGCGGGAGGTTCGTTGTTTTTGCTATCCGTTTTGTTACCTCCAGCATCTCAGCGGGTTCCAGCGAGCAGTTTATCCCTACGGCTGATGCGCCTAAATCGGCGGCTTTTTGTGTAAAGCTTTCCGGTGTGCATCCCATAAAAGTATAACCTGCTTTGTTGAAGGTCATCGTTGCCAGTACCGGAAGGCGCGTGTTTTCTGTCACAGCTTTTATTGCGGCCTCCATCTCACCCAAGTCGCTCATTGTTTCTATGGCCGCGAAGTCCGCACCCGCCTTTTCGCCTGCTATCGCTTGTTGGGCGAAAACTTCTATGGCTTCATTTATTTCAAGCTCGCCCACGGGTTCGAGAAGCTCCCCTATCGGGCCTATGTCTAGCGCGACTTTCGCAGCAGTGTCGCCGCAAGCGCGTTTTGCTATTTGGACTGCCGCTGTTATGACTTCCTCCACCGTGTATCCGGTTCCGCGAAGCCCCACAGCACCGGAGCCAAATGTATTTGTGCATATTATGTCGCTTCCCGCTTCAACATACAGTCTATGGATATCTTCTACTATATCCGGCGCTGTGATGTTCATCAGATCCGGCTTTTCGCCAATCCTCAACCCACGCTCCTGCAACATAGTCCCCAGAGCTCCGTCGTAAAATACATATTTTCCATAAGAATCAAATAACACTGTTTGTTCCTCCGTGTATTCACTATTCAACTACATATTGCTATTATTCTTTTTTTGTGGTATTATCCACTAGCGGAAAGTGAGTGTTTCAATGAAAAATTTATTGCGGGTCCTATATTTGTTCCTTGCTGCTTTGCTTGTTTTGGTTGTTTGTTTTGAAGCGACTTATGTGCGGGCGGACTTTGCTTACTCCGGGGAATATTTGCAGGGGCGGTTTCATGATGTCTCGGAGAATCAGTGGTTTTCTCAGTATGTCGAAGATGCTTACAATTTCGGCCTCATACGGGGCAAGGATGACGATATGTTCGATCCGGGCGGGCTGCTGACGATTGGAGAGGCGGTGACGCTTGCTGCGAGGATTAGAAGTATACACCACACCGGAAAAGCCGAGTTTACCGAAACAATCCCGTATTATAAAGTATACGCCGATTACGCCATCACGCATGGTATTATTGAAGACCACGAAGATTTCAGCCTGCCTGCCACACGTGCGCGGTTTGCTTCGATTATGTATAACGCTTTGCCGCCTGAAGCGTTCCCGGCTATCAATTCAATCCCCGATTACATCATCAGCGATGTTACCCCGGAATCTGACTACGGCGAGGCTGTTTACGCGCTCTATCGCGCAGGGGTCCTCTCAGGTACAGACCGTTTTGGGACCTTTTTCCCTGATAGTTATATAACGCGCGCTCAGGTATCTGCTGTCTTGGTTCGTTTGGTACACCCCGCTTCGCGTTTGAACGTAAAGCTACCTGATTGGCTTCCGGCAGAGGTTATCTACCAGCGGAGCGTGGATGCCGTCGTAACGATTGAGACATTCACAGGCTCTGGCAGGTCGATTAGGACCGGGAGTGGCTTTTTCATCAACAACGAAGGCCATATCGTTACAGCCATGCATGTCCTTGATAATGCCAAACGCGCTACCGTCACCCTTTTAAATGGAGACGTTTACCCGGTTCGGGGCGTGCTTGCGTCGAGCTTGGCGTTGAATCTCGTGATCCTGGTTATGGACTCAGATGAAGCTGATTTTAGCTACTTGAACATTGCCGACTCAGACCTCGTCGAAATCGGCAACACAGTATATGCGCTTGGCAACCCTTGGGATTTCACAAACACGATATCAGAGGGCATTGTCTCCCACACCAGCCGTGAAGTGGATTATCAGACGCTAATCATGTTCACAGCCCCTATCTCATTTGGTAGCGGAGGCGGTCCCATTCTAAACGCAAGGGGGCAAGTGATCGGCATTGCGTCTCTTTCATTCAGGTCAGGTCAGAACCTAAACCTAGCCATCCACGCAAAGCACATAAAAGCGCTAGTCCCTGATGAGCTAATCCCGCTGGAAAACTGGGACTTTTAACGCACTCTGCGGAGCGCAGTTGAGAGAGGAGAGTTGAGAGAGGAGAGTTGAGAGTTAGGGACGTGAGCTAGGCGCTAACTCGAAATACTTGCTTTTAGTTGAACTAACGAATAATAGTGCCTAAATGACTGTTTGCGCAATATAAAAAGAAAACCGTACCCTCGTCTTCAAATCCTAACCCAAAAATCCTAACTCCGTGCAGTCCGCAGACTGCATTTAGAGTTACCAAAGTGTCCTGCGATAACAATTCAGATCCAGTCCCCGTACTAATTTTCAATTATCAATTATCAATTATCAATTGCGTTTTTGTACGTTTCCTTGTCTTTGCTTCCTATGATGCGGTTGATTTCGGTGCCGTTTTCGAATAGTATCACTGTGGGAATGCTCGTAACGCCAAAGCGACCTGCAAGCTCGCCCTCGTCTTCTACGTTTACTTTCGCGACTGTGATGCGGCCTTTGAATTCATCCGCCAACTCTTCGATGACCGGGCTGACAATTCTACATGGCATGCACCAGCCAGCCCAAAAATCCACAAGCGTTCGTCCGCTTGCGATCACTTCGTTAAAGTTTGCTGATGTTAGATTAATTGCGCTCATTTTCTTCACTCTTTCTATTAATATATTCATCCGCAGCCAGAGCTGCTTTTTGTCCCTCACCAGTTGCTTTTGCGATTTGATACGGAGGTCCGATGCAATCTCCAGCCGCAAACACGCCTGCTATGTTAGTTTCTCCCATATTATTTGCTACAATGTGACCGGATTGCATTGACAAGCCCTGCAGAAGTAGGTTAGGCGCAATCGTCTTGCGGATTATGAACACCCCATCGCAATCGGTTTCCACTCCATCGACAGTAACGGAGCTGACCCGCTCATCACCATTTATTGATATGTCCCGATTCTTCACATCAAACCCGAACCTGACGACATCGCACCCAATTGAGGTCAGATATTCCGCTTCCGCACCAGCTTCCGGGGTGAGGCAGAAGACGCACACGCGCTTTCCTCTGAACAGCATCCCATCGCATGTGGTGCAATAGGACACGCCCCTGCCCAGCAGCTTTTCTTCGCCGCGAAACATGGATGATTGCATTACACCCACAGAAAGTACAAGGCTTTTCGACTCCAAGATTTCGTTCCCGTAGCCAACGTAGAACATCCCTCCGGAGGCTGTGATGACACTGACCCTTCCGATATGAAGTTCCGCCCCCGCGTCTAACGCATGTGCGGTGAGTTCATTTAGAAGTTCCGCGCCGGATATCTCTGGGAACCCGGGATAGTTGCGAACTTCCGGCGCTTTGTACAGCCCGCTGAATCTTCTGTCATTTGTGATGATTGCAACAACCAAGCCTCGCTGCCTTGCCGTTATAGCCGCCGACAATCCCGCCGGACCTCCCCCGATGATTATTGTATCAAACATATAGCAACCTTTTAGTAACTTAGCGGTTGTTAGTGCCGATAAAAACATTTTGTTTATGGTCGCTAAGTTACAATTAGAAATTAGGAATGAGGAATTAGGAATTAAGATGGGGAAGTTTCTGTAGGGTTTGCGCAGCAAACTTTGGTAACTCTATTGTTCGATAATACAATAGAAAGCAAGTATTTTGAGTTGGCGCGCAGCCCAGTCCCTAACTCTCAACTCTCCTCTCTCAACTCTCAACTCTTAATTCTTGATTATTGTATCATATCATTGTTGTAATGAAAACAAAAATAATGTATAATTGATAAAAATTTACTATCTACGAATAAGGTGGTTTATAAGCTATGGAAGAACTTTCAACTAATTTCATACATGCGTTCATTGATGAGGACATCGCGCCGGGGGGTCGTTGCGAGGGTATGCAGGTGCATACGCGATTCCCGCCGGAACCTAATGGGCATCTGCACATCGGGCATTGCTATGCGATGAATATCGATTTCAGCACTGCTGAGAAATACGGCGGGCTGTGCAATCTTCGCATGGACGACACCAACCCCGCCAAGGAGGACGAGGAGTTCGTCGAGGCTATCAAGGAGGATATCCGCTGGCTTGGCTTCGACTGGGGGGACCGTTTTTACTACGGGAGCGATTACTTCCCCGAAACCTACGAGTTCGCGATTGAACTGATAAACAAAGGCCTCGCATATATCTGCGAGCTGACCCCGGAGGAGTTTAAGCAAAATAGGGGCGACATTGGCGTACCCGCTGTCTCGCCGTGGCGCGACCGCCCGCCCGCTGAGAGCCTTGACATATTCGAGCGCATGAAAAACGGCGAGTTCCCTGAAGGCAAGTACACGCTGCGCGCAAAAATTGACCTGGCTTCCGGGAATTTCAATATGCGCGACCCGGCACTGTACCGCATACGTTACATCGAGCATCACCGTCAAGGCACGAAATGGTGCATTTTCCCGATGTACGACTTTGCCCACCCGATACAAGACGCGCTCGAAGGGATAACCCACTCCCTCTGCTCGCTCGAATATGAAGACCATAGGCCGCTTTACGATTGGGTCATTGAAAATTGCAGTGTGCCTTTTGTTCCGCGCCAAATCGAGTTTGGGCGCCGCAGCTTGGAATACACGATGACCAGCAAACGCTACCTCCGCAAGCTTGTCGAAGAGAAATATGTGGACGGATGGGACGACCCTCGCCTGCCGACTTTATGCGGCTTGCGTAGGCGCGGCTATACCCCTGACGCTATACTCGATTTCTTCAGCCGTATTGGAGTGGGGAAAATATCGAATGTCGTTGACCTAGCGTTGCTTGAACACTGCCAGCGGGAGGTGCTTAACGAAAAAGCCCCGCGCGCTATGGCCGTGCTTCGACCTCTAAAGCTCGTTATTACGAATTACCCGGAAAACGAAACGGAGGTTTTCGAGGTCGAGAACAATCCTGCCGACGAGTCGATGGGTACTCGCAAGGTCACGTTTTCGCGGGAGCTCTGGGTGGAGTCTGATGATTTCATGATCGATCCTCCCAAGAAGTACAATCGGTTGTTTGTCGGCAATGAGGTCAGGCTTAAGTCAACGTATATAGTCAAGTGCACCGGTTATGAGACAGACTCGTGCGGCAATGTCACCCTCGTCACAGCAGAGTACGACCCCCAAACGCGGGGCGGCAGCACACCGGACGGGCGTAAGGTGCGCGGCACGATTCACTGGGTGGATGCGTCGAATGCCATCGACGCGGAAGTGCATCTATATGAGAATCTGTTCACAGACCCCGCGCCCGATTCCGCAAAGGATTTCTTGGCGATGCTTAACTCCGAGTCGCTGGAAATCCTCCAAGGCTGCAAGGTCGAAAAAGCACTCGACGGCGTTTGCGCCCCTGCGGTCTTCCAGTTCCTGCGCACGGGTTATTTCACAATCGACAGTAAACATTCCAAACCCGGAAAGCCCGTTTTCAACCGCACCGTAGCCCTGAAAGACGGATTCAAGCGACCTCCGACTCCTAATTCCTAACCGATGTCATCAATTCAAGGATTCTCATTGTAGGGGCGATTATCAATCGCCCGAAACGGAAGGCCATACGGGAACACGGGCCAGACCGTCCGACAATCGCAGTGCGGTGCAAGAACCACCCCGCCGTCTGCGGACGGCACCCCTCCAAGGAGGGGAATTATAGGCTAACCCAACCCAATTCCCCTCCTTGGAGGGGTGGCGCGTAGCGACGGGGTGGTTCTTGCGCAATTGTTCCGATTATCGGACAGCCTCGGGCGACCGGGGACGGTCGCCCCTACAATTCCGTCTCTAGAATCTTTACGGTTAGGTTTATGCAGTCTTCGATGTCTGATAATCGTGCCATTTCGTTGAATGAATGGACATAGCGGGCAGGGATGGAGATAACGCCTGACGGCACACCTCCCTTATGGAGATGGATCGCTCCGGAATCCGTACCACCGGCTTCGAGTATTTCGAACTGATGCTTTATATTCCCCACCAATGCGCATTTCTCCATATGCCGAATGATAGTCGGATGGCAAAGCACCGAGGCATCCTTTATTTTTATACACGCGCCGCCACCAAGCTTCTGCGGCAGTTTTCTGCATTTGGGTGTGTCGGCTGCGATTGTGACATCGAACGCAATGCCGTAGTCCGGATCAACGTTATACACCGAGGTTTTAGCGCCCCTAAGCCCCACCTCCTCTTGAACGGTGAAGACAAAGTAAGTATCAAACACAGGGTTTTTCAGCTTTTTTAACGCTTCAATGATAACAAAGCAACCAACCCTGTCGTCGAGATAGGGCGTCATGATCTTAAACTCATCAACGATTGGCTCATTTTTGTAGACGCAGACATCGCCGACCTTTACATGCTTCTCCGCTTCTTCTCTGGACGTTGCGCCAATGTCAATGTACATCTTATCGAGGGCTATCTTCGCGCCATCTTCGAGGCGTTCGCAGTTTACGATTCCTGTGATGCCGTTTGAGAAGACGACGCGGCAGCTATGGATGACCATAGGGTAGAGGACGCCTATGCTCGTAAAGTATATGAATCCTTCTTTGTCAATATGTGTGACCATCATACCGATTTGGTCCATATGCCCCGCAAGCATCATCTTTTTCCCATCGCCTTTTTTACGAACAATGAGATTCCCAAGCGCGTCGATACTGTGTTCATCGACATAGTCCCGAACCTCGCCCAGTATCATCTAAGCAACCAAGTCCTCCTCCCCGGAAGCTCCCTTAACAGAACAAATTTTCTTAAGCAACTCAGTATTCATAAATTCCTCATTCCTAATTCCTAATTCCTAATTCCCCAATAAACGCCTTTAGCAGCGCGACCATATTCCCATAATCCCTTTTGTCGCAGATTGAAACGGGGGTGTGGATGTACCTGCAGGGCATGGAAAGACCTATAACTGGAGTGCCGCCATGCGCTACGTTGAAGTTGAACGCATCTGTAGCCCCAACTGAACCGCGTCTGAATTGGACAGGGATATTGTTGTCTTTCGCAACTTGAAGCAACTTATCATAGTGTTTCCTGACGTAAATCGTCGTGCGATCCTGAAGCGAAATCGCCGGACCCTGCCCTTGGACCGTCACCCTCATATGCTCATCAATGTCCGCGCTATCGGCGCAAACCGTCCCCTCAAGATTTATAAACAAGTCAGCAAAAACCTGATTTGCGGCAACAGCGGAACCTCTAAGCCCGACCTCCTACTGAACGCAGAACACAGCCGTGACTTTACTCGTAATTTCCTCCGACCTAAGAACCTCTATAATTGCCGCGCATCCGAGCCTATCGTCGAGTGCCTTCGCCTTAATCTTATGCCGCCCAAGCTCCCGATACTCACTGTCAAAAGCGATATAATCCCCAATAGCGACATACTTCTCGGCATCTTCTTTCGAGGTCGCGCCAATATCGATGTACAAGGCATCGAGCTCAATGACGGTCTTGCGCTCCTCAGGCTTTTGCAAATGGATAGGTTTTGCGCCAATGACCCCCGGGACGCGTTCCTTACCTATTCTCACCACTTTCGACAACAACGCCTTAGGAATAACGCCCCATGTTTCAAACTTTATCAAACCGCTCTTTTCAATCTTCTTTACAACCAACCCCGCTTCATCCATATGCGCGGAAAGCCCGATATGCGCTCCTTCGGCATTTTCGTTCTTCACGGCAATAAGGTTCCCGAGCCTGTCCGTAAACATTCTATCCACATGGTCTATTATCTCTTCTTTTATCGCCGCGCGGACATCGTCTTCCCAAGACGGGAGACCGTTAATATCGGTCAGTTTCTTTAAAAGCATAGGAATTCCTCCACATCACAGCCATTGAAGCTGATTATGAACTCCCCGAGCAATCTCCCCAATTCCTCCACATCGTCCATGCAGATTGTTTCTACCGACGTGTGCATATACTTTACCGGTACAGTCGCAAGCGCGGTAGCCACGCCCGCTCCGGTTATTTGAATGCTTCTCGCATCCGTCCCCGTCATCCCCGGCGTGACAGTCACATTATATTTTATACCATTTTTCTTAGCTAAATCCCGAAGCCTCTCAAACATTTTGCGGTTGATGTTCGGCCCGCAAACCAGCTCGACCCCATCGCCCAGCATAAGGTCGCCATCATTTGCGCCCTCCGCCGATTTACCAAATCCGACCTCCAACGCAATCGCCATATCGGGCATAATCTCCTGGGCGGCCACCTGTGCTCCCCTTGCCCCGACTTCCTCTTGTGCGGAAGCAACGAAATAAAGGTCCAAATCATGCCGATAACTCTTTAGCTTTTCAAAAAGAACCGCATATGCCGCTATACCTGCGTTATCGTCCATAGCTTTGCCGGAAAGCCTGTTGTTCTTTAGCTCAACAACCTTTCTATCAATCGTGATTATGTCGCCGATTGAGACAAGAGCCTTTACTTCATCCGAGTCAAAACCCGTATCAACGAGTAAATGTTCGAGTTTTACGGCCTTCTTTGCGTCCGATGGCGTGGTTATATGCGGCGGTTTTAAACCTATAACGCCGCTTATCTTCTCTTTTCCATGAACGATGACCTCCTGCGCTAACAGGTTTCGTTGGTCAAACCCACCAATCTGCGTCACGCCTAGAAAGCCAAACTCATCGATGTTAGCCACCATCAAGCCTATTTCATCCATATGCGACGAAAACATCAGTTTGCCCGCTTTAGGGGTAGCGGCATCGGCTGACGATTGGGTGGCAAGCACTCCTCTTTTCAGACCAATGACATTGCCGAATCTATCAATTTTCGCTTCATCGCAATTCTCTTTTAAAAAAGCAAGTATAATCTCCGCACGCTCCGTTTCATATCCGGAAACCCCAACCGCATTACTAAGCGCGATTAACAGCTCTTTAGCATCCAACAACATCATTCCTTCCTCTCCCTGTTGGAATGATTATATCAGAACTAACAAAAAAATCAACCGCAATGTGTAAACACCCAGTGACTAAAACTCGTTGCCGGACACACCCACGACTGCATAGGTTCCAAACTCAATTAAAATCGGTCGTCAACTTCCTCCGCAGCATTGTTTATGTCGAAAAACTTGCCTGTGTGGACGTATTGCCTCTTCTCCGGAACTAAGCCGGCTTCGAGCAAGTCAATGTTCTCCTTAACACGCGGACCATGCAGCGGATTGCTCTCAACCGTGCAGTTTATCAGCCCATCGGCGACTGCCTGCACAGCTTTTTTTCCTGCGTCGAAGCTAATGATGATAATATCCTGACCCGGTGTCACCCCAACTGCCTGCATAGCCCGAATTGCCCCAAAAGCCATATCATCGTTTTCTGTGATGAGAATATCAATCTCAGACACCGAATATTTTTGCAGCCACCCCTTCATGACCTCTTCGCCTTTTGCGTTTGTAAAATCGCCGCTCACCTGTTCCCTTAGAGTCAGATTATTGTTTGCATCAATACCCATGTTTATGCCATCCGTGCGCCCGATTTGCGCGGTCGAACCCATAGTGCCTTGCATATGGAATACACCCAGCGGCTCGTTGTCCCTGCCTATGGTAGATAAGTAACTCTCCAGCCAATCCATGGCATCAATGCCTTCCTGCAAGAAATCCCCCCCGACCCAGAAAACATACAAACTTTCATCCATAGAATCGATCATGCGGTCGGAAATAATGACCCGAATGCCCGCATCCCTTGCTTCGGCGAGAATCTCGTTCCAGCCGTACTCTTCGATGGGCGCTATAATAATGTAGTCAACCTCCTGCGCGATAAAGTCGTAAACGGCAGCCTGCTGAATAGCGGGATTATTATGGCTGTCAACAAACCTGAAATCATACCTTCGATTGCCTCCAAATGCAGCCATAAAGCTAGCCGTGTTCGCCAACCGCCACGCAGACTCCGCGCCAACCTGAGCATAACCAACAACAATAGCCCCGCTAGTTTCCTCACCGCCATCGTTCGTCTCGACGTCGCTCCCACCGCAAGCAAAAAGAGCAAAAGCGAAAGACAAGCAAAGACTAATAGCCAAATACTTCTTCATAAAACCGCACTCCGTCCTAATTCCTCATTTCTCATTCCTAATTGCTAATTGTAACTTAGCGACAGCTGACAACGTGCTTTTGGTCAGCAAAAACAGTCGCCAAGTTACCGTACCGGAATCGTGAACTTTACTTCAGTGTACTCCGTATACGCGCTGGTGATATCAAACGTTACATCATCGGAATAATAAAGCCTCAGCCTCTCAAACACACTTACCAAGCCATAACCCGGCTTTAGGTCTGCATTGATGGAATCCCTCACCTCAGTTAGCTTTTCCTCCGACATGCCAATGCCTGTATCGCGGACGGAAAAAGCAATGACATCCTTGTCAACCGCGCATTTGATTTGAATTATCCCGCCCCCGCGCTTATGCTTGATTCCGTGGTATAGCGCGTTTTCCACGATTGGCTGCAAAGTGAGTTTTGGAATCAAGTATCCTTCAATATCCTTCGGCGCGTCGATCTCATAGCAAAGCACATCGAAATAGCGCACCTGTTGGATTTCCAGATAGCTTTGAATATGTTTTATTTCCTCTTTTATCGTTATAATATCTTCGCCATCACTGAGCGCGATACGGTAAAAATTAGATAACGAATTCATCATTTGCTTCACTTTTTCATATTCGCCATCTTCGGTCAGCCATATGATGGTATCGAAGGTGTTATATAGAAAATGCGGATTGATCTGCGATTGCATCAATTGAAACTCTATGAGCCGCAAATTGTCTTTTTCCCGACGCACATGCTCCATGAGTTCCTCGATTTTCGCCACCATTATACCGAACGCTTCGTGCAACACGCTGACTTCATTGCTTGTCACGCTAATCTCGTGTAAAGTGAAATCCCCTTCTCCGACTGTTTTGAAATTGTTGCTCAACTCGTTTAGCGGTTTCGTCAGTTTATTCGTCATATGGATACCGACGAACAGGATAATCAGGATAACTACAAGGAACAACCCGCTGAAAACCGCAACAATCACAGCAAACTCCGTGTTGGTGTCATCGCGCCTCTCAGCCATGAGCGTTGTTTCGTTGTGAATATATTCTTGCATCTTCTGCTGGACAAGCATTGTAAGAACGCGGATCCGCCTGTCCAAAATCCGCATGTTCTGGTCATAACCTTGGTTCTTAACAATACTGTTTATATTACCCACCAACAGACTCAGATAGCTCTCGATGTCGGTTAACCGCTTGAGGCTGTCTGTGTTCGTCGTTGTTTCCTGCAGCCTGCTCACAATCATTTGGGCATGCTCGGTGTCTTCCAGCGGCCTGAGCTCCTCGAACATTTCCCGGTTCACGACGACTTGGTACATCTTAAAATCAAGCGTGGTATGGAAGTCCTCATTAAAACTGCTCGCAATGGAAAGATTGGTCAAAGTATTGTTGTACTCTCTGTTCGTGTCGATGAAAAATAACAGCAGAAACACGACGCACAAAATAAGAGGAACTGTGGTAAACAAAATCAATTGATGGATTCTGGCACGAAACGAGCGCTGCCTAAAACTCCGTCGCTTCCCTAGAATAGTCATGATTTACGACTCCGTTCCACTTGATCTAAACTCGCGCGGTGAGAGGCCTGTCATCTTCTTGAACGCATAAGAAAAATAATGCGGGTCGCTGTAACCGACTTCATAAGCAATTTCAGAGCTTCTTTTCGGGGTGCAGAGAAGGAGCTCCTTTGCCTTTTCTATTCGCACCTCTGTCAGGAACTCCGAGAAAGTCTTGCCGACTTCCTTGCTGAAAATAGCGCTGAAATGCGTTGGACTAAGATTGACGAATTTTGAGACTGCATGAAGCGAAATATCCTCATTGTTGAAATTCGTTCGAATATACTCCTGCGCTTTTTCAACCGAACCGTCAAACCGCCTGTTTGCAGTATCATTACGCAGTTTTAGCGCGTGTGTTATCAATTCTTCAAAGTAGCGATGAACATCCGGCACTGTTTTCAGTTGCGAAACATGCATCTTCAGTTCCCCAAAATAGTTGTATATAAGCGAATTGTCAACCCCGATGCTGTCGAGAAATTCAATGACAATGGAGCTTATGTCCATAAGGACATACTGGCGGAACAAATAAGACTGCATGTTCGAAGGCCCTGCGGCTTCGACTAATTCGTCCACCATGGCTTCCACGGCGCTTGGCGAACCACTGCGCAAAAAACGCCCCACGGCGGTTCTATCGATTTTCGAAAAATCCTGCGGCTGTAAATCCCGCAGTTCTGCCATGCCGTTGAGGTATTGCTGCCTGAATGCGCGATGCTCCTGCTCTTCCAAAACCAAGTCCCTCATATCCACGATTGCTTTAACAAGGGCTTCGGGCGTCACAGGCTTTAGTAAATACTTAGCAACGCCGATGTGGAGCGCTTCCTGCACGCTTTCAAAGTCATTATATCCTGTCAAAATGATGATTTTGACTTCCGGCATCTCTTTTCGCACAAGCCTACTCAGCTCAAGCCCGTCCATAAAAGGCATCTTGAGGTCAGTAATGAGAACATCAGGCCTCAGTTCCTGCATTTTGGCATACGCAATCTCCCCATCCGGCGCCTGCCCGATGAACTCATACCCGTGCTGTTCCCATTTCACATTCCTTATAATGCTCTCGCGGATTGCCGCATCATCTTCAACAAAAAAAATCTTTAACATTCAAATTGCCCCCGCACCTACGCCTAACTGCAAATTCCAACTGCTGTCAGTATAGCACGGCGAGCACGGACAACGCAAGAAGCAAAAATCAGACCATGACATTCTATTGCTGAGCGAGCTTCTCCATCAATGCTTCTCTAAGCGTAGCAGAGAGATTTACATTATTTTGCTCGGCAGCATGATTTAGCCAAGAAGGTATTGTAAGTGTTTTCTTTACGGGAGCATCATCATACTTTTGCTTGGCGTTATCGAGATCAATACAAAGCATTGAAACAAAGCCGGATTCATCAGGTATAACAGAATGAATGCTGCTTGCTTTTGGCAATGCTGCGCCATCTTTTAGCATAATCATGATCCTTCCCGCCACTGCATCCGATGCCATAAACATAGCTTCTGCTAAATCGTCACCGAATGTAGCAAGAGGGAAGTCCGGAATTTCGACAGAGAAACGACCATCAGCTTCTTCATAAAAACATGCTGGATATACATACTTCATAGGTATCACCTTTCATTTTAAACCTGCTTGCCTTTTAATTGAGGACACCACTCGTTTAGGTAAATCCCCTTTATGATATGGAATCGTGACTTTGCCAAGTTTTGAGGCGTGTTTATAATGGTAGTGTGAGCCTTCTATACTCTCAACTATCCATCCATCATTTCGGACCATTTTATCTGCATCCTTGAAAGTCATGATTAGTCTCCAATGCAATATGAGACCAGTTCTGGCGTAGCCAGCACATAAGGCTATGTACACGCTGCTCTACAAGCAGAGTATACCGCACTCGATACACAAAAGGCAAGAAAAATTCAACGGAGGTTCAGAAAGGGCATAGAGTCACTTGGCTATCCAACACCCTCCCTCAATGACGGCATTATTTCATACCAAATATCATTATCCATCCTTATATTTTCCATCAAATCCTCATAACTAATCACAATTTCTGCATATGAACCCGACACATGCGCTAGCTTATAGCATATTCCTAGATTTTCACCTGTGAAATAGCTTGCACTGCCCATTGCTCTAGTTTCGGGCTGTGGGGGCATACCCATTTGCGTAGCAAAATCAATTAGTTCCTCATCGCAACACATGGGAATGTCTGTATTGTTCAATTCTTTTAGTACTTTTTCATCATCGTTGTCCCAGAATATATATTTGAGCTGCTCAAGAAAAATATAGTATTTTTCCATGTCCATGATCGCGCATGTTTTAAACTTATCGAGAAATGCGCTGTCTAAAACGAAAAAATCGTTCATCCTCACATACTCACCAGTACGTATGTCAATATTTGCAGTATTTAACTGATGATTACAATATGCCGCGCCTTTGCCGAAAAAATTTACATAGAACTTCACGCTTAGGAATATTTCTCCAGCCCATGCAACTTCATAGATAACATCAATATCAGCTGGGTGTCCGTTTGTTTCATATCCAAGAAATATATCGAAGGCTGTATCATACAGATGCTTATTGATTTTCTCCTGCAATCCCTCGTCTCCCATATTGACAACCTCAGGATAAACGATATTGATGTACTTTTCCTTTACTTCATCAAACTCATAGTATCTACGGCTTTCGACATTGTAGCCTACCCCTTGCACATCATCTACTTCTTCAACTCTCAAATCACCTACAATATTAAAGTAGATCCTGTCGCTACTTGTCCAATTGTTAACACGCCCAGTATCAGCGGTTTCTTCTATGCCCTCATCTACATCTTCGTTAGGCGTTACGGAAATCTCAACGCCTGCTACCAAGCTTCCACCGTCAGTATCGTCAATTGATAAAGAATCAAATCCTATTGACGACTCCTCTACTTCACCGACCATACCTGAGTAACCAAACTGTTCCACATGCACAGTTTCACCGCCACATCCAGAAAGCAGCATGATTAACGACATCATTAGAACAAATGTTTTTTTCTTCATGTTTTCCTCCAAAGAAAATATCGCATGATATTAACGTTTATTAAACCTTAACAGGTGCAATCTCGGTAAGTCGGGCAAGCGCTGGATGTTACAAAAATTAACCAAGATATGGCAATACTTCATACCATATGTCATTGTTAGTACTTATGTTTTCCGTTAAATCCTCATAACTAATCAAAATTTCCGCGTACGAGTTCAAGGCTTTAAGCGTACCAAAGCTAATACCCAGCGCTTCATCTGTATAATAGCTTGCATAATCTGTTATCATAGACTGACTACGCGGAATATCAGCTAAACTTAGGTATTCTCTTAGTTTCTCGTCATTGTATGAACACAGTATATACTCGTATGCTTCAGGAATAACGTGATAATTCTCGCTGTCAATAATCGCACGAGTTCTGAATGCTTCGACAAATTTATCGTTAATAACGAAGAAG
>Ga0099364_10004470_pt1 | contig 21179 bp, 18 predicted proteins | sample TergutTh196P3_FD_73070 | JGI IMG/M metagenome (GOLD analysis project Ga0099364, IMG submission 73070) | Microcerotermes parvus P3 segment gut microbial communities from Pointe-Noire, Republic of the Congo - Th196 P3 | ecosystem: Host-associated > Arthropoda: Insects > Digestive system > Gut ... | reverse complement strand
AATCATGCCGGTGCTGACGCCCTTTCTTGCTGCATAGATGGCCGCTGCTGCTGCAGCTGCTCCTCCGCCGATGACCAGGACGTCAAATGGTGCTTTTTCCGAAATTTTCTGCGCATCAAGTTCGGCGCTTTCCGTATCAACAAGGGCCAGGATGTCTCTGACGGTCATTCGTCCGGTTGCAAATTCGCTTCCGTTCAGGTAGATCGTCGGGACACTCATGATATTGCGTCTGGAGGCTTCTTCGGTAAAAGCGGCACCATCGATCATGACGTGGGAAATATGGGGGTTCAGGACGGACATGAGGTTCAGTGCCTGAACGACATCCGGGCAGTTTTTGCAGGTGAGGGAAACAAAAGTTTCAAAATGAAACGGGCCTTTGAGATTTCTGATTTGGGTGACCAGTTCGGGTTCGGCTTTTGGCGGGTGTCCGCCCACATGCAGGAGTGCCAGAACGAATGAGGTGAACTCATGTCCGAGTGGCAGTCCGGCAAAAGAAATGCCTGCGGGGTTGTCCGGGCTGTTCATGGAGAATGAAGGCCTGGGCATGTTGCTGTCCGTGCCCTCTGTAACGCGGACAAGTGGAGACAGGGCAGCGACTTCGCCCAGGAGTGTCTCCATATCCTGTGAAGCAGCGCAGCTGTTCGAAAAAAAAGTGATATCTACGGGATTCGTCAGATTTTCCAGATAGGTTGCCAACTGGTCTTTAAGTTGTTTATCCAGCATTTCAAACTCGCTTGTCGGTGAAGTACCGGGAGCAGCTGTTTTCTCCCGGTCTTCTGTGAGTGAACAGGAAGTACCTGTCTTTGTACTTTACTTCTGATGTATCGGTATAACCGCTATTCTGACCGGTCAGATTTTGCCGATCAGGTCCAGTGAGGGCGACAGTGTTTTATCGCCGGGCTTCCAGGAGGCCGGGCAGACTTCCCCTTTATTGGTGGCGACATATTGTGCGGCCTGGACCTTGCGCAGCAGTTCGGTAGCGCAGCGACCTATGCTGGTGTCATATACTTCCAGGACCTTGATGCTGCCGGAGGGGTCGATAACAAAAGAGCCGCGGAGTGCGAGGCCTTCCTCTTCAATCATGACATCAAAATTGCGTGTGATAAGCCCCGTCGGGTCACCAACCAGGGGAAAGCGGATTTTTTTGATGGTTTCTGAAGCGTCGTGCCAGGCTTTGTGGGTGAAATGGGTATCAGTAGAGACCGAGTAGATTTCCACCCCCAGTTTCTGGAATTCTTCATAATGGTCAGCCAGATCTCCCAGTTCGGTCGGGCAGACAAAGGTGAAGTCTGCAGGGTAAAAGAAAACGACAGACCACTTTCCGGTCAGGTCGGCCTCGGTCACAGTGACGAATTCACCGTTATGGAAAGCCTGTGCTTTGAATGGCTTGACAGCAGAATTAATGAGTGAAGACATGAAGTCAGCTCCTTATTTTAAAGTTTCAGATATACATCAACAGTGCAAAGTTTTTATGGTTGTCGCCAACAATGGCAAACCACAAAGGCTGTATTAGAACACGGATTCAGAAATCGTGCTTGACCGGTATTTTTTTGTATGCACTGCTGCCTTTGCCGTTTGCCGGGAAGTTCTTTCCTGGGATATCTCACGAGTGATATGCTGGCGCATATTTTTGTTAAAATTCAGTTGTTTAAATGAAGTTTTCCTTGAACTCTCTCTGGTAGCTGTACATCGGACCCTGCCTGTTTTTCCCTCGCAAAAAAAAATGCATCCAGCCGTCGTCTGCTTCAGGGTAGTTGCCATCTGTCGTGAAGCGCTGATGCCTGTATGAATATGGCATACATTTTTAAAAGCAGAATCAGACCCAGAATTTCGGGTAGTGGCGACCTTCGCTTGCAGAGAGGTTATTAACGAGAAGAGCAACGAGCAGCATTATCAGAACACCTGTCAGAACAGGTGCGAACACATACCTGAATCCCATGCTGGTAATCGGCTCTCCTCCAATAACGGCGATCAGTGCTGTCGCTCCGCCCGGCGGGTGAGTGGTGTGTGATATGAGCATGGCTGCCACTGCAATGGATACGGCAAGTGCTGCTGCGAGTGCAACATGATCAGGGACAATCATGCAGACGGCAACCCCTGTCGCTGCCGAAATGATATGTCCGCCGACGAAATTGCGTGGTTGTGAGAAGTCGGACATAGGGACGCCATAAACAAGAACGGCCGATGCGCCAAACGATCCAACCAGAAACAGGTTTGCATTCTCCTGGATTCCAAGAAAATAGTTGATTTTCCACACGGAAAAAATACCCGCAAAGCTGCCTGCCCATGACCAGAAAATATGACTCAGAGGTTGTCTGGTATGAGTGCGGGATGTACCGCGCATTTTTTTGAAATAGTTTTTCATCCTGTTTTCGCTGGAGAACTTCTGATTTAAGTTTTGGCTGAATTGTTGCGGCAGAAAGTGATTCCGGGTATTTAAATACGATTTGGTGGATGTCGTTTATTCTTGAATGTGACCCGCCGGCACGACCTGGGCAAACTCAAAGGACTGTCGCAAACAGATACAAAATATCGGATTAATCATTGCTTGTCAAAGGCAGCTCATTCCGGCAGGAAACTGGCGTGATATCTTGCCAAAAGCTTTCGATGCCGCTATTCTCGGAATAGAGGAACAGGAAAGCGCCAGCTTCTGTAGAAAACTGTTGATATCGTAACGATGGGTAGCGTAATCCCTGAAGTTGTTGGCGCAGATTTTGCGGGTTCCGGTCCGAGATGTGGTTTTCAGGCCCGGACCGGAATTTTCAGTGATTGTCAGTTTCGGGAAAAAAAGTGAAGCCCATTCGTATAAATCCATCTTCTTCTTCAGACATTGTATCGTTTGAAGGGGCGCTTCAGGCAGGTTTTCCGGCACCTGAAGCAGAAGCTTCATCCAGGCGCATTGACCTGAATGAAGCGCTTATGATCCGCAAGGATTCGTCCTTTCTTTTTCGCGTTCGAGGCGATTCCATGACAGGCGTCGGGATTTTTGATGGTGATACGATCATTGTTGATCGCTCTATCGAGGCCAGAAGCGGTCAGATTGTCCTTGCTGTGGTAGATGGAGAATTCACCGTCAAGCGTCTTGTTATCAACAGTTCAGGCTGTTATCTGCATCCGGAAAACGATGATTTCCCGGTACTGGAACTGCGAGGTGAGAGTGAATTGCAGATTTGGGGAGTTGTTACCTCCAGTATCAGAAAACACCTGTGAGTGCAGTATCCGGACAGGCCGGGTTATATCCCTGCGCAAGCGCAGATGAGCCGCTCCCGGGACTTCCGCTGCAATACTGACGGGGTGCCGCACCGTCTGCCCGGAAGAGAGCAGATGCGGGACCTCGTCTGAATCCGGAGAAAATGATAGAATTGACAGAAAGCTGTTACGATGTTGTTGCCATTTTAGCAAAAAATTCTAATTCAACCTGGAAGCGAAAAAATGTCGAAAAAACGCGCAAAGCCAAAATCTGAAATCAGTAACAAGATCAAGGTGAGGGATTTTCAGGTACGGAAAAAAGGCAAATTTGATCTCAGCCAGTACCCTACCCGAATTGATCCTTTCTATGACTCAAAAAAAAATTACAGAAACATCCTGGAGGCGCATGTTGCTGAATTGAGTCATCAGCAGAATATGCTGTATGCTTCCGAACAGTATGCCGTCCTCATCCTGTTTCAGGCCATGGATACCGCTGGCAAGGATGGAATGATCAGGCATGTCATGTCAGGTGTCAATCCGCAGGGTTGCAAGGTTGTACGCTTTCAGGAACCCAGCTCCAGAGAAAACCGGCATGATTTTTTGTGGCGTATAGGGTACGAGCTTCCCCAGCGCGGCCAGATCGGTATATTCAACCGTTCCTATTACGAAGATGTTCTGATCACACGCGTCCATCCCGAATTGCTCAGAGTACAAAAATTGCCCGCGCCCTGGAATGAAGGAAAAGCATTGTGGGAAGGCAGGTATCGTTCCATTCGTGATTTCGAAGCACATCTGCACCGGAACGGGACCCGCATCATCAAGTTTTTCCTTCACATATCGGAAGAAGAGCAGAGAACAAGGCTGCTGGATCGCATAGATGAACCGGACAAGAACTGGAAGTTCAGCGTGAGCGACATAAGCGAGAGAAAATACTGGGCCAACTATATGAGAGCATACGAACACTGCATCAGTGAAACGTCCTCCAGAGAGGCTCCGTGGTATGTAATTCCGGCTGACGACAAGGAGAATGCCCGCATAATTGTTTCGCATATCATTCTCAGAACTTTTCGGGAACTTGAACTGAAAATGCCAACCATAGACAACAAAAAGCGCAAGGATCTGCTGGCAATCCGGGAAAAGCTGGAATTTGTCTGAGGATCGCATTCAGAGCGGGGCTGCATGGATTTCTGCGACCACTGGGCAAAGCAGTTTCAGTCACCTGGGTAAAGTGCCGCATGCCACAGTGTATCGCCAGAGGTATGTCCGCTTTTGCGCACGACCGGATTCAGTAAATTCCGGGCATGCCGGGGGGGCGGGTTTTAAAACGACGATGCATCCAGAGGTACTCTGCCGGATGCTCAAGTATGCGCTGTTCAATAAACGTGTTGACCCGATGGGTTGCCTCAACCATATCATCGCCTGGAAAGTCTTCAAAGGCAGGCCAGAACTCCACACGCCATCCTTTGTAGTTCGGCAAAAATGACGCTATGACCGGAATCACCCTGGCTCCGGTTGCTGCTGAAATACGTGCAGGAGCGACAAGCGTTGCTGCCTGTTGCCCAAAAAATGGAACGAAAGCGGCATCCTGCAGGCCAAAATCCATGTCAGGCAGCATGTAAAAGGGAATGTGCTGCTTCAATGCCCGGATAATCGGTTTTACACCCTGCTGACGGGTAAAGAGCAGGACATCCTCGTTAAAGCGCATTCGCCCTCTTCTTAACAGCCTGTCGAAAGTTTTGTTTTTTTGCTCGGTATAAATCGAACTGCCAATGGTATTGAGTGCAACAATAACACCAGGCACCTCAAGGCATACAAAGTGCGGGCAGAGAAAAATGACCGGTCCTGCGTTGACTTCGTCTATTGGAAATGAGGGAACAACTTCAATCAGACGCTCGACTCTTTCCCTGGAAGACCACCATAAAATGCCGCGTTCAACAATGCTGCGACCGTAGCACATGAAATGTTCCTTGCTGAGCCTGATGAGTGCTTTTTCATCCATTTCAGGGAAGCACAGACGCAGATTGGTCAGGGTGATTTTACGACGGTTATGTAAAAAGAAGTAGGAAGCAAGACCTAAAGCTTTACCGATTCTTCCAAGAACGGGTAGCGGGAGCCAATGAATGAGACGTAACAAAAGGACAACAAATTTCATAATGTCTCCGCAAGGAAAGCTCTGGCTTTGGTCAGGCGTGGAAATGCGGTTAAAAATAACCGTATCCATCGTCTCATAACGTGTCTGGTGACTTGTGCCATATCAGAATGCCTTGGTGAGTCCGGCTGGTTTTTGCCTGCGCTTTGCGGGTTGCTTTAACAGTCAGGCCAGTTGTCAGCAATGTGGCAAGCAGCGCCGGGCGTATCGTGGCAAATCAGAACTCCGTCTCTGTGCGTCGAGCCTGCAGATGCACGGGCAGGCCACCTTGCAGATTTTGCCCGGCCTGTGAAATTCAAAGGGACAGTTCGTGCACCTCTGGTTCAGAAATGTCGAACTATAATGGAAAACGCAAGTAAAAGCAAACCGATAAAGACAAGCCGTTTTCCTGCCGTCAGGCTGGAGGCTCTGATGAGAGTCCGACTGAACGCACTGAAAAAACCGTGATGTGCGATGTCATTTACCTGTCCGTTGATTCCAGACACCGTGCAACTCCCGAATAAAGGTAGCGATCCGGCGGACAGCGAAGCTTCCCCGTCATTTTCTTTGGTGCTCAAGGCATCACCTGGTTGGGCATCTTTTGCCGGAACATCAGCTTCTGCAGCGTTATCGCTTTCTTTAAGGCCCGTATTGCCTGTATCCTGAGTCAGGTTCATAAAGTCTCCGCGAACAAGCCGCTGACTTCTGTCAGCTGTGGAATTGCGGTATGGAAAAAACCGTATCCGTTGTTTCGCTGTATGCGGGCATGCACGGTGGCTGATGGCGCACCCGCAGCATGCCCTGCTGTTCTTTTCGGGAATTTCCCGCTTTCCGGTATTGTACCCGACTGCTTTATCTGAGCCTATGGCTTCAGACGGGAGTCTGAAAAAACAGCTCAAATGTATCTGATTCCGGCAAAACCGCAGGCGGGTTCTGTTACCACTTCAAATCTCAGGTTGCCGGAATGTCTGAAATCTGAATGAAAAGGGAGCGTGCCGACGCGGGAGCCAGAAAATCCCTGTACCAACAAAGTGTCTTGCGGACAAAAGACTCTGGCTGGAGATGTGCCAGGTTTTCACCCGCAAATCAGTGCGTACTCATTATGGATTTCATGAACGCTTCATCCTGGACTGCAAAATGCGCGACAATGATGTCAATACCTTTTTCGAGTATGGGCAATATATCAGGTGCCGGGTTTGGGGGAGGGACAGTCGGATACATCAGATATTTCACGGACGCGCCATTCTGTAAGGTCAGGCTCACAGTAACTATGCCTGCTTCAATGGTAAACATTATCAGTTCATCAAATATGATGCCGGTCTCCTTGTGTTCCATATCCCATGGTTCCGGATCAAGAAAGTAGAACTGGTCAGAAGCGGGTGCGTGCACCACAAGACAGACGTGGCCAAGGTGTCGACCTTTTATTTTGTCAAATGTGCCCAGTTGCTCGATCGGGATATTTGCGTCAACACTACGTATACTGCCCGTTGGCAATTGTCTGAGTTTCTCAATCAGCAATTCCTGCGGTTCATTTATATCCATCTGGAATATTTTTGTGGCATCCGGAGATGCTGCACATGCATGGGTCACAGCTCGCCAGGCATGTAACTCAGGAAACAGCCTGTTAAAGACTCTCTCAACAAGCCACGCAGTTTCAACTGATGTGGGAGTCTTGTTTGTATTCTGAAATATCAGATTACGGCAGATGCGAACAACATCGGCAGGATACAGACCTTTGTGTGTGGTCGGTGAAGGAATTGTTTTGTTCTGGCGGGACATATAAAACTCTGTTGAAATGAACGCCGCTCACAAAAAGCGGCTTTATTGTGCAAAATTGGTCGTTGTTTTATTTTTTTTAAACTGGAAAAAGGAAGCGTCTTCAGGCAAAAAACATGTTCAGGAGTGCTGAAAAATTTTCGCAACACAAGTAATCAGGCATTAATCCACTGATTTTTTTGAGGCTTATTTGCCGCTCTAAATATCTTTTTCTAAAAAGGACACTTTGCCACCACACCGAATATTCAATTAAAATCCGCTTTAAATAGCAGAAAGGACTGCAGGACGTCTCAGAGTCCCGAATTCGGTCGGGTTGTTTCTGCCTGTTTCAGGCAAGTCTAACATAGTTTTCTGTGTTGCACAGATTCTCCAAAAAAGCGGTTTTGTCTCTCTATTACTGGAGCAATAGAGTTTAAATCATTTGCGATAATGGGAACGGGAGCGTTTTTGATGACGAAACACTGGTATAATCAACAAAAGATGAGCAACCATTGAACTGTCCGGAACGCTTGAGGGTCCTGCCCTCAAAAACGATGGTGTGGTTCAGACGCTGAAACCTGCATTCAGAAAAGCGCGCTCTCCTTTGTTAACCGAATCCTCAACTTCTATCAGGGAGTTTGTTTGCATGTCAAATAACTATCTATTCACCTCAGAATCTGTATCCGAAGGCCATCCGGATAAAGTGGCCGACCAGATATCTGATGCTATTCTAGACGCCATTCTCACCCAGGATCCAGGTGCACGGGTCGCAGCGGAAACATTGTGCAGCACCGGACTTGTCGTGCTTGCAGGTGAGATTACAACAAAAGCCAACGTGGACTATATCCAGGTTGCCAGAGATACGATCAAACGGATCGGATATGACAATACCGACTACGGTATAGATTATCGGGGCTGTGCCGTACTGGTCACCTATGACAGGCAGTCCCCCGATATCGCCCAGGGAGTCGACGAAGGAACCGGACTCGACCTGGAACAGGGTGCCGGCGATCAGGGACTGATGTTTGGCTATGCCTGCGACGAAACACCAGTTCTGATGCCTGCTGCCATTTACTACGCACATCGCCTGGTCGAGCGTCAGGCACATTTAAGAAAAGATGGTCGTCTGCCATGGCTGAGACCCGACGCCAAATCCCAGGTTACACTGCGCTATGTCGACGGAAGACCCGTAGGCGCAGAAACGGTCGTCCTGTCCACCCAGCATGAGCCGGATTTGACACACAAGCAGATTGAAGAAGCCGTAATCGAAGAAATCATCAAAAAGGTAATGCCGGCAGAATGGCTGGAAAATACCCGCTATCTCGTCAATCCGACAGGTCGCTTCGTTACCGGAGGCCCGATGGGCGATTGTGGTCTGACCGGACGCAAGATTATTGTGGATACTTACGGAGGCTCCTGCCCCCATGGAGGAGGTGCCTTCTCCGGAAAAGATCCCAGCAAGGTCGACCGCTCCGCAGCCTATGCAGCCCGATATGTAGCAAAAAATATTGTGGCAGCAGGACTTGCCAGGCAGTGCCAGATCCAGCTGAGTTATGCTATCGGTGTTGCCCTGCCGATCAATATCACGATCAATACACTGGGCACCGGCATCATACCGGACGAAAAAATTGCCGCAATCGTAAACGATCTTTTCGATCTGCGCCCCAAAGTCATAGTGAGCATGCTGGACCTGCTCAAGCCGCGTTACCTGAAGACCGCAGCTTACGGACACTTTGGTCGCGACGAACCCGAGTTCACCTGGGAAAGGACAGACAAGGTAGCCCTGATCAGGGAAGCAGCCGGACTGAAATAATCCCAAAAGGCAAAACACAGCCGCAAAAGTATTACCCATACAGGACCGGACTGAATCCGGTCCTGTTTCTTACAGTTTCTTCAGCATTTCCAGAATCTGCCAGGGAGTATCCACAATCAGGTCCGCCCCCCAGGAAGCCGTGTCTTCACCGTATCCCCAGTTTACGGCGATGGTAACGGAACCTGCAGCATTTCCGGCCAGAACATCACGCACATCATCCCCGATATACCAGCACTCATGAGGCTCGACACCAGCGCGCCTTGCAGCTTCCAGGATGGGCTCAGGATGTGGTTTGGGATGCGCAGTTGTATCACCCGAAATGACGCAGGCAGCATCATGAAGACCGATTTCCTCTAAAAGAGGGACAGTCAGATAGTGCCGCTTGTTGGTGACAACACCCCAGGGTATGCCTTTTGCCCGCAGTAAATCCAGAATTTCCGGTATGCCATCAAACAGTGTGGTTCTGACAGCAATGGCTGCAGCATAGTTCTGGAGAAAGGCCTCAACCAGATCAGGATAGTCCTCATGGTCGCTCTCCATACCAAAAGCAACCCGGATCAGACCCTGTGCACCTGCAGAGGCAACCGGGCGTAACAATGCATAAGGTGTAAGCGGCAGTTGCCGGTCAGACCTGACTTTGTTGATCGCAGCAGCCAGATCGGGCGCTGAATCGACCAGTGTGCCATCAAGGTCAAACAGGACGGCTTTTGGTAAAAGAATTTCATCCGTTTTTTTCATGGTTCAACTCGAATTGATGATCACCAGAACTTTGCGGGACAGCTTAGAGAATCCGGGTACAGGCAAGCATGTAGTTAATGCTGGCATCCCTGGTAAGATGGAATCTGTCAGTCAAAAGAGAATAGCCGATTCCTGTCAGGGCAAACGGACTCAGATCCGCGTTTCGGGCATTTCGGGATAATTCGGAAGGTCTTATGAAGCGCCTGTAACTGTGTGTACCTTCTGGCAAAAGACCGAGGACGTACTCGGCACCAACAATGGCGTACAGAAAGGACCTCAGATTGCGGTTCATTGTTGCAAAGAAAACGGTTCCTCCAGGCCTGACAAGTCGCGAACAGGCCCAGATCGTACCTGCCGGGTCAATGGTGTGCTCAAGTACTTCGAGGCAGGTAACGATATCAAATGTCTGCGCTTCGTTCTGGGCAAGCCATTCTGCAGTACAGTTCCGGTAATCGATCTGAAGACCGGATTCCAGACTGTGTGCTCTGGCCACATCAATTACATCTCCAGCCGGGTCAATTCCTGTTACGAGCGCACCCGCCCGGGCCATGGATTCACTGAAAATGCCGCCACCACATCCGACATCAAGGACTTTTTTTCCCGATAGCGAAACAAGTGCTCCCATCCAGTCAAGACGGAGTGGAGTCAGTTTGTGGAGCGCCTTCAGTGCGCCATCTTCGGCCCACCAGTCATGCGCGAGGGCATTGAACCTCTCTAATTCAGCGTAATCAGCAGTCATGCGCAAAATATGTCTCCAGGAGTGTTCTGCCACCAGTTCCGATTGAAACATTATATAGGCGATTGGCAGGAAGAAACAAAAAAACCCCCGCAAACTGCGGGGGTTTTCGGATCTTGCTTCAGATTACGACGCGACTGGACGGTTGGCTACTACCTCGATTTCTACACGACGGTTTTTGGCACGTCCTTCTCTTGTCCTGTTGTCAGCAACAGGCTGTGACTTGCCCTTGCCCTCGGTGTAAACCTTTGCAGAGTCAATGCCCTGGGCGATCAGATAGTCTCTTACAGCCTGGGCACGACGCTCAGAGAGTCCCTGATTGTATGCGTCCGAACCCACCCAGTCAGTGTGACCGACGGCCACGATGACCTCAACATCAAGACCACTGAGATCATTGACAAGCTGGCTCAGGCTCGCCTGACCTTCCGGCTTGAGGTTTGACTTGTCGAAATCAAAGAACGCATCAGCAGCATATGTGACTTTCTCGGAAGTCGGAACCGGAGCTGCTGCGACCGGGTCTGCTACTGCTGGCCTTGTCAGAGGACCATCGCAACCCGCTACAGCGTCTGCTGGTGTCCAATAGCCAGTTTTCCAGCACAGTCCGGTAGCATTTCTGGAAATGACACCGCGTGCATCCTGCACGTACGCACTGTATGGCTTGTTGGCCATGTAATCCTGAGCTGCCTGCGCCGAAGCAGAAACAGCAACGACTGCAGAAGCAGCAATAAGAACTTTAAGCAATTTATTCATAGTTATCCTCTTGGTTGATGTACCCGCAGCAGGCTGCGCATCTCTTACTTCGTGATACTAAAAAGGTATTCCAACACCCCCCGGAAATTTTCGTAGGAGATGCGTTTGCCCTATTCTGACATATCGTTGAACTTTGAACAGCCAAATAAGCTAAAACTCTTTCCGTTTTTTTCCAATTTCCAGTTTTTTTGTTGCTTTTTCGCAACCAGGTCGCCAAAAATGAGAAAAACCGACAATTAAGCCCGAAGGACCCAAATAATAGCAAACTGACACCAGTTTGCAAACAGGAATGCACCGACAAAACCGTTTTTTTTTCAGGAATCAGCCAGGTTATGACCATGATGCAACGGAAACAGGCTGGTACCGGCTACAGATTGCGATTTCGCAAAAAACGAAGCTGCCGGTTTTTGCAGGAGTCCTGGGGGACAGGAGGCCCGTCAAAGCGGTTTTTGCTTTATAATGGACAGGTGCAGCAGATGTTGCTGACAGGCACAAGTCGTAAAACCGCCCTTTTAAAACAGCATGCAGTGCAACGGATTCCGCGCCTGCCATCTCCCGGTCAGATCACAACAGTCAGCTGCTCTGACCAGCCAAAGATCATGGATCACGAACAGGCTGATGGTGTATGGCCCGGGGCGGTGGCGTTTGCACCGGGAAATCCCCTGTTTTCAGCCACGGTAAATGCATACAGCTTAAGCTCTCTTTTTTCCTGCCCTGACAGTTTTTTCTATGGAAACATTCGCAAAAGAAACCATCACGATTTCTCTTGAAGAGGAAATGCGCAAAAGTTACCTTGATTACGCCATGAGCGTAATTGTCGGACGTGCACTTCCTGATGTAAGAGATGGCCTCAAACCGGTGCACCGGCGCGTACTTTACGCCATGCACGAAATGAATAATGCCTGGAACCGCCCACATGTAAAGTGTGCCCGCGTAGTCGGTGAAGTAATGGGTAAATATCACCCGCACGGAGATGCCTCCATTTATGACACGCTGGTTCGCATGGCCCAGAATTTTTCCATGCGCTATACGCTGGTCGACGGGCAGGGCAATTTCGGATCGGTGGATGGCGACAACCCCGCAGCCATGCGATACACGGAATGTCGGCTTGACCGGATTGCAAATGAACTGCTTGCTGATATTGACAAGGATACAGTCGATTTTGCTCTGAATTACGATGGCAAGGAAGAAGAACCCAGCGTTCTGCCCACACGCTTTCCCAACCTCCTTGTAAATGGCTCATCCGGCATTGCAGTCGGAATGGCAACCAATATCCCGCCACACAACCTGCGCGATGTGGTCAATGCCACCCTGCACCTGCTGAACAATCCTGACTGCGACCTGGATGAACTGATTGATCTGATTGGCGCTCCGGACTTTCCGACAGGTGGTGTCATTTACGGTCTGTCGGGAGTACGCGATGGGTATCGGACCGGGCGCGGACGCATTGTCATGCGTGCCAGGACCCATTTTGAGGAGCTGGGAAGGGAAGGACACTACGCCATCATCATTGACGAACTCCCCTATCAGGTAAACAAAAGAACACTCCTTGAGCGAATTGTCGACCATATCCGGGAAAAACGCATAGAAGGCATCTCCGAGATTCGAGACGAATCCGACAAGTCCGGTATGCGGGTTGTCATCGAGTTAAGACGCAACGAAGCACCCGAGATTGTGCTGAACAATCTCTACAAGCAGACCCAGTTGCAGGATACTTTTGGCATGAACATGGTGGCGCTGGTGGATGGTCAGCCCAGACTGCTCAATCTGCGCCAGATGCTGGAGTCCTTTCTCTCGCACCGCCGCGAAGTGGTTACGCGCCGGACGGTGTATGACCTGCGTCGCGCCCGGCAGCGCGGACACATCCTGGAAGGACTCGCAGTGGGACTGGCCAATATTGACGAGTTCATCGCCATTATCCGTGCAGCTCCCACACCGCCTGTTGCACGTCAGGAATTGATGGCACGTTCCTGGGACTCCCCACTCGTCAAGGAAATGCTGTCCAGGACCGAAAGTGATGCTACAGGTGGGGTCGCCGCTTTCCGTCCCGAAAACCTCCCGGCAGGCTTTGGTATCCAGGCTGATGGCGCATACAGGCTTTCAGAAGAACAGGCCCAGGAAATCCTGCAGATGCGGCTGCAGCGCCTGACCGGACTTGAACAGGATCGCATTCTGAACGAATACCGTGACATCATGAGTGATATTGCAGACCTGCTCCACATTCTGGCAACACCCGAGCGGGTAAAGTCCATTATCGAGACGGAACTCAACGAGGTGGTTGACGAATTCAGCCAGCAGGGCAAGGATGTACGTCGTTCCACAATAGAACATAATGCCTTTGATCTGGAAACGGAAGACCTGATTGCGCCAACCGATATGGTTGTAACCCTGTCCAATACCGGTTATGTCAAGTCCCAGCCCCTGTCTGAATATCGTGCACAAAGACGGGGAGGACGCGGCAGGCAGGCAGCTGCAACACGTGAAGATGACTGGATAGATCAGTTATTCGTGGCCAACACGCACGATTTCATATTGTGCTTCTCGAACAAAGGGCGTGTGTACTGGCTGAAAGTGTGGGAAGTGCCACAGGGTTCACGTAATGCCAGAGGCCGACCGATAGTCAATATGTTCCCCTTGCAGGAAGAGGAAAAAATCACCGTCATTCTCCCCCTGTCCGGCGAAAACAGGAGTTTTCCGGATGATCATTATGTTTTCATGGCAACCAGTCAGGGTACAGTCAAAAAAACCTCCCTGTCGGACTTCAGAAATCCCCGTAAAAAAGGAATTATTGCAGTGGCTCTGGATGAAGGAGATTATCTGATTGGTGCTGCCCTCACAGATGGCAAGCACGATGTCATGCTCTTTTCCGATCACGGCAAGGCAGTGCGCTTTGATGAAAACGAAGTGCGTCCGATGGGACGTGTGGCCCGGGGTGTGCGTGGCATGAATCTTGGAGATGAACACCGCGTCATAGCCATGCTGGTTGCCGAAGACGAAAACCAGTCGGTTCTGACCGCTACCGAAAACGGTTTTGGCAAGCGTACTCCGATAGCGGAATATACCCGCCACGGGCGTGGAACAAAAGGTATGATCGCAATCCAGACATCCGAGAGAAACGGCAAGGTGGTTGCAGCAACGCTGGTTGATGAAAAAGACGAAATCATGCTTATTACAACGGGCGGAGTCCTGATTCGCACCCGGGTGTCGGAAATTCGCGAAATGGGCCGGGCAACACAGGGAGTCACGCTCATCGCGGTAGAAGAAGGCAACAATTTAAGCGGTCTGCAGCGCATTATGGATGCAAACGAAGAGGACGTAGAAGTGAAGATGCTTGCCCAGGAGGATGCCGTCGACATGGAGACGGATACTCCTGATTCCGGCGAGTCCGGTGATGCAGCAGATCCTGAAGACCCGGAAGATCCGGAAGATTCCGGTCGCTGATGGACAGACCGTTCAATTTTTCGCCGGGTCCTGCCACCTTGCCTGAGGAGGTGCTGGAACAGGTTCTGGCCGGCTTGCCTGACTGGCAGAATACGGGGGCTTCCGGGATGGAAATGAGTCACAGAAGCACCCACTTTGAATCCATTTTACTGCAGGCAGAAAGCGATCTGCGCGAATTGCTGGATGTGCCTGATTCTCACAGGATCCTTTTTGTCCAGGCCAGTCCGACGGCACTCAATGCGATTATTCCCATGAATCTTGTCAGAAAGGAGGGCAGGCTGGCAACGGTTGATGTTGTTCATACCGGCCACTTCTCCGGAAAATCGCTCAAAGAGGCTGAAAAATATGCCCGGGCGAATGTGGTCGCTTCATCCGAAAAGGAAAATTTTACAACCATTCCCTCTCCGGATACCTGGAACCTGTCTGCGGATGCAGCTTACGTGCACATCTGCAGCAACGAAACCATAAACGGTACAGAATATTTTTTTACTCCCGATGTTGGCAAGGTGCCGCTGGTCGCGGACATGTCTTCGCATATTCTTTCCAGGCAGATAAAGGTAGGTGATTACGGCCTTATTTTTGCGGGAGCACAGAAAAATATGGGTATTGCCGGGCTGTCGGTTGTGATTGTGCGGGAAGACCTGACCGGGCATGCGCTGCCGGTATGTCCGTCCGTGTACGACTTCAAAGAACTGGTCAGGCATGGCTCCATCCCCAATACCCCGCCGGTTTATGCCATCTATTTGTGTTCTCTCGTTTTCAGATGGCTGAAAAATCAGGGAGGTGTTGCTGCCATGGAGCAGGCCGCAATAGCAAAGTCGGACATGTTGTATGACTGCATTGATGCCAGCACGCTTTATGTCAGTCATGTAGCAAAAACGTGTCGCTCCAGGATGAATGTTCCCTTTTTCCTGCGAGATACAACTCTTGAAAAGCCCTTTCTGGCAGGAGCAGAAAAAAACGGGCTGCTCAATCTGGGTGGCCATCGCACCGTTGGTGGTGTGCGTGCTTCCATCTATAATGCCATGCCGCTGGCGGGCGTTGAGAAACTGGTCTCCTACATGCGGGAGTTCGAGCGCAAGAGCTGACAGGCGCGCAGTAATGAAGGCAGTGCGAATACAACCGGATATTTTTTCTTTGCGTTCGCTGATATAATTGCAGATGGCGCAGGTCACGGGTGAACGCGCATCTCCGGTTTATTGTCACTGGTAAAGCCAGTCCGGGCGTATCCTGTACAAGTACCAGCTGTCCGGGCTCCTGATGGAGAAAATTTTCAGTCCCGTTTTAAAATGGCGACTTTGTACCCGGTTTTCTGCAATTTTTTAACTCGTTTTTTTGCCAGATTATGGATAACGAACTCAAACCATTTCGTGACAAGATAGATGCAATTGATGCCAGCCTGCTGGAGCTTATAAACCGGCGGGCGAGCCTTGCGCAGGAAATTGGCAAGATAAAAGCTGTCACGAACATGCCTGTTTTTCGCCCTGAACGTGAGGCCCAGATTCTGCGTAATCTGGCCGAGAAAAACACAGGCCCCATATTGACCGAATCCCTGCAGTCCATATACCGTGAAATCATATCTGCCTGCAGGGCACTGGAGAGACGCCTGACTGTTGCCTATCTCGGACCGGAGGGAACGTATTCGGAACTGGCGACCAACAAGTATTTCGGCAGCACCATTGATACGGTTCCCTGCGAGAAAATCGACGATGTCTTTCGTGCAACAGAAGCAGCTTCGGTCGATTTTGGCATCGTGCCAATCGAAAATTCAACAGAAGGTACCATTAACCGGACGCTGGATCTGCTCATACAGACGCCGCTTGTCATTACGGGTGAAATTTCAATCCCGATCAGCCACAGCCTCATGACCCAGTCAGGCAAAATGGATGGTGTCGGTATCGTTTATGCGCATTCCCATTCACTGGCACAATGCCAGAACTGGCTGAACCAGCATTATCCGCGTGTTCAGCGCCATGCCGTGTCCTCCAATGGCGAGGCTGCCCTGATTGCCAGCAAAAACAAGGAAGCAGCAGCGATTGCAAGCGATGTTGCAGGCACACGTTACGGCCTGCAGGTTGTCAGCGCCAATATTCAGGATGACCCGCACAACAGGACACGCTTTGCTGTTATCGGTCGCAAGGAAACAGAACCAAGTGGGCGGGACCAGACTTCGCTTATTCTGTCAGTTCCGAACAGGGCCGGTGCGGTATATTACCTGATTGAGCCACTTGCCCGTTACGGTGTTTCCATGGCCCGCTTTGAATCCCGCCCGGCTCGAACGGGAGTCTGGGAATATTATTTCTTTGTTGATATTGTAGGGCATGCAAAGGAAGAAAAAGTTGCAAAAGCCCTCGTTGAGCTGAAAGAGCGTGCAGCCTATTTCAAAGTACTCGGTTCCTATTCCAAAATCGAGTGAGCCATCCAACCATCGGACCTGAAAAATATGTCTAATTTTTTTGGGCCGGACTATGTCCGCGCCATCGCCCCCTATCAGGCTGGAAAGCCCATCTCCGAACTCGCACGCGAGTTCGGTCTGCAAGAATCTTCCATCATCAAGCTGGCCTCCAATGAAAATCCGCTTGGCATGCCTGAATCGGCAAAGAAAGCGATGATCCGTGCCCTGTCTGATATTGCCCGTTATCCAGATTCAAACGGTTTTGAACTCAAGGAAAAACTGTCCGAGCACTATGGCGTTCCCGCAAATTTCATTACCCTTGGAAACGGCAGTAACGACATCCTGGAACTTGCTGCCAGGGCGCTTGTCCAGCCGGGTGATGCCGTTGTTTATGACCGGTACGGATTTGCAATTTATGCACTTGCGACCCAGGCAGTCGGTGGCAGGGGGATTTCAGTTCCCTCAAAGCAGTACGGACATGATTTACAGGCCATGCTCAGGGCCGTAACGGCAGACACGAAACTGGTTTTTATTTCCAATCCGAATAATCCGACTGGAACATTTGTCCCCGCAGCAGAAGTGGAGGACTTTTTGACCAGAGTACCACCCCATGTTGTGACGGTGCTGGATGAGGCATATAACGAATATCTTGACCCTGCTCTGGGATATGAATCGATGAAATGGGTTAAAAAATACCCGAATCTGCTGATTTCACGCACTTTCTCCAAGGTATATGGTCTGGCAGGGCTTCGTGTTGGCTTTGGATTTGCCCAGCCGGAACTGACAGATCTTCTGAACCGGATCCGTCAGCCCTTCAATGTCAACTCAATGGCCCAGGTGGCTGCCATGGCGGCACTTGATGATCTCGAATATCTGAAAAGAAGTGCAAGGATGAATGCGCTGGGCTATCGCCAGCTCATTGAAGGGTTTGAGAAAATGAAGCTCGAATACGTCCCTTCGCATGGCAATTTTGTTATGGTCAGGGTAGGTGACGAAGAGGGGGCCGGTGCAAAAGTCAATCTGGCGCTTCTGAAAAAAGGAATCATTGTGCGCCCGCTCATCGGCTATGGTCTGCCTGAATGGCTGCGCATTTCTATCGGACTTCCGGAAGAAAACGAGGCACTTTTACGCGCCTTGAAGGAAATTCTGGTCTGACAAAAAAATTTGCATAACGGCAACTGACAAAGCTTTTTTTGAGTCATCCTGATGCAAAAACAGCAGTAAATCGTCCTGTGGATCCCGTGTTCTGCGATGTGGCCCCGGATTTCTTCAACAGCTTTGCGGGAGTCTTTAGTGTGGACAATATAACGTCGTTTCGCCATATTCTCATCATTGGAGTCGGTCTGGTAGGAGGGTCACTTTCCCTGGCTCTGAGAAAAGCCGGTTATACCGGCAGAATTACCGGAACTGACCGAAGCAGTCGGGTCATTTCCCGCGCTCTTGAACTGGGACTCATTGACGGGACGGGCGATCTCGCGGACGTCGCAGGCAAGGCAGATCTGATAGTGGTTGCCGTACCCGTTGCCCAGACGGCAGCCGTTCTGGAGAGCATCAGACCCTTTTTACGCGATGATGTTGTCATAACCGATGTTGGCAGCACCAAGCTTGATGTGGTGGAAGCAGCAACCGGTGCGCTGGGAGACAGGGTCAGTTCCTTCATACCGGCGCATCCTATTGCCGGCAGGGAATTCAACGGGCCGGATGCTGCACTGGATGATCTGTTTGTCGGGAAAAAGCTGGTGATTACACCTTTGCCGCAAAACAGACAGGCAGATATTGAAAAAGTAGCGAACCTGTGGAAGCAGTGTCGCGCCATTATTCACTATATGTCGCCCAACGAGCATGACGGCGTTTTTGCGATGGTCAGCCACCTGCCGCACCTGCTGTCTTACGTGCTGGTGGACCAGGTTGCCCGCCACCCTGCCGCTGAACTGATGTTTCAGTATGCCGGTAGCGGATTTCGTGATTTCACCCGTATTGCCGGATCATCACCTGAGATGTGGCGTGATATCTCAATGGCGAACAAAGACAGGCTTTTGCGTGAGCTGGACGGATATCTCGAAGAACTGCAACACTTCCGGCGGATACTCAAAGCGGGAGATGCATCCGGAATCGAAGCTGTTTTTGCAAACGCCCAGCGCGCCCGCGTGAACTGGATTAACACTATTGAAGCTGCCGAAAAACAGGACAAGCACTAAATCAATCACCCCATGGCCTGCCTGGGGTCTCCTTGCGAGGATCTGATGAAATACCCAAGCCATATTGATCTTTTACCTGCTTTTAAAGCCCAGGGTACCGTTCGCCTTCCCGGTTCAAAAAGCATTTCAAACCGTACCCTGCTTCTGGCAGCTCTTGCCGAAGGCAAAACGGAAATCAGGGATCTGCTCTATTCGGACGATACCGATGTCATGCTCGATGCTCTCAGGCAACTGGGAATAGAGTGGAAGCAGCACGGCACTTCGCAGGAGTATGAGGTACAAGGTACCAAAGGTGTATTACCGAATACCCGGGCGGAGCTGTTTATGGGCAATGCCGGAACGGCAATTCGTCCTTTGACGGCAGCGCTTGCCGTGCTGGGAGGAGACTTCAGGCTTCACGGTGTGTCCCGTATGCATGAAAGGCCTATTGGGGATCTTGTTGATGCACTCAACGAAGCTGGGGCGCAGATTGAATATGCTGGCGAGCCGGGTTATCCGCCACTCCATATCGGACGGGGACGCATTCATGCTCACGAGTTGCATGTCAAAGGCAATGTCTCAAGCCAGTTTCTGACGGCACTTCTGATGGCAGCGCCCCTTATTGCGTTACAGAACGATATCACCATTCACGTGGTTGGCGAGCTCATTTCCAAACCCTATATCGAAATTACATTGAACATGATGCGCCAGTTTGGTGTGGAAATCGAACAGAACGGCTGGGAATCATTCACACTCAGAAAAGGGCAGACATACAGAAGTCCTGGTCTTGTTCATGTAGAAGGGGATGCCTCGACAGCCTCCTACTTCCTTGCAGCCGGGGCCATAGCACAGGGACCGGTTCGCGTTGAAGGAGTAGGGACTGCGAGTATTCAGGGAGATGTCCGCTTTGCCCGGACGCTTGAGCAGATGGGGGTCCATGTTACTTATGGCGAGAACTGGATTGAATCCCGTTCGGCAGGTCCGCTCAAAGCGATAGACGAGGACTTCAATCTCATACCGGATGCGGCCATGACGGTTGCCATACTGGCGCTGTATGCCGATGGTGTGAGTACTTTACGCAACATCGGAAGCTGGCGGGTCAAGGAGACCGACCGGATTATTGCAATGGCAACCGAGTTGCGCAAGGTTGGTGCAGGCGTTGAGGAAGGACCCGACTGGATACGCATTACTCCTCCTGAAGTCATTTTACCGGCGGTTATTGATACCTATGAAGATCATCGGGTAGCGATGTGTTTTTCGCTTGTGTCGCTTGATGGCGTATTGCGAAAGGGGGCGAAGATGCGAATAAATGATCCGGGTGCTGTTGCAAAAACGTTCCCTGAATATTTTGATGCCTTTGCCCAGATTGTACACAGGCAGACCTGAACCGTCACCAGGTACCGCCGGGACTCACTGACTTTGATCATGAAGCTCAGCGGAAACCGGAAAAGAAGTTGTATTTTTCGATTTCATTTCTCTTGTCCAGCGACTGAGCCGGTCGTCAGAGTTCCCTCTGGCGACCGGCTCGGTGCGTCAGCAGAAGGAGGAGCGTTGCTTTTCGGGGTGAACCATGTAGAACATTTTAAATGCGGCATTTTATCTGCCCGCTGTTTCTGGATCACTGCGGTTTCCTTGGTATTCCGGTTTATCCGGTCAGTCCGCTTCTCCTGACTGGAGTTGTTCTGCTTGTTCGCTGGTAAAAGTGCATGCGCTGTGTTTTAAATTCCAGCAATCTGGAAATATTTCCAGATTGCTGGAAGGCACGTTCTTTGTTAGAATCAAGCTTCGCGGAAGAAAATGCCGTTCTGATGTCAGAAAAATGCAACGTTTAAAAAAAAATAAAAAAAAAGCTTGACGCATCCAGAAAAGGCATTTACACTTCTCCTTCTGTGCATACGATTGACAAGACGCTTTATTGTTTTGCACGGAGTTGTGTTTTTTTATGTTCTTTAAAAAGTTGAAACAGATGATAAGTGTGGGCATTTGGCCGGATCTGTCTGTTCGCGGATTTTATCTGCGAGGAAAAAAATAACAGCAGTACGGTTCGATGCGTTTTT
>Ga0099364_10004469_pt1 | contig 21179 bp, 19 predicted proteins | sample TergutTh196P3_FD_73070 | JGI IMG/M metagenome (GOLD analysis project Ga0099364, IMG submission 73070) | Microcerotermes parvus P3 segment gut microbial communities from Pointe-Noire, Republic of the Congo - Th196 P3 | ecosystem: Host-associated > Arthropoda: Insects > Digestive system > Gut ... | reverse complement strand
CTTCATTAAACTTGTATTGCCTACTGCATGAGTGCCGCCGCCTGAATTTCCTTTGTGCCATGCAAACTCGTCAATATCGTTGCCGCCGCTGTACATATTGTATCCGCTGTTTTTATGGCCACCGCGAGCAGCGTATTCCCACTGTGCTTCGGTGGGAAGCGTACCGCCTTTGATGGTTGCAAAATTCATGGCTTCTTGCCATGTTACGTTTACCACTGGGTGATTTTCATGCCCTGCCGGAAATTCCTTGTTTGGAAAAACTTTTGCAAATTCCCTGTTTGTAATGGGATATTTGCTTATGCAAAAAGACTCTGTTAATGTTACTTCGCGTTGAATTTCATCAATATAACGGCCTTCTTCGTCAAAGGGGCTTCCCATTGTAAAAACTCCATTTTCAACGGGAAGACACACGCTTACAATGTCATTTATTTTTTCGTCTCCCTCATCAATATGAAGTTCTTCAATTACTATTGTAACTTCCATAAAATCGCCGCAGGATAAAAGCAGCATGCAAAATATTAAAAGCAATTTTTTCATTTCATTCTCCCTGTGAATGTGTATCCCAAGCCTATAGACCATACTACTCCAACCCCATCTTCTTTGTAGATTTCATAGTGATTTCTGTCATAGCGAGCAACATCGCTTTTATGCCCAAAAACAACCTTGTTTACAAGGTCTATATTGCTGTTTTTGCCTACTCGGAGTTTCCAAAAAACTCCGCCAAAAGCCCTATTTTCTCCCCATTCGGTTCGCAATAGTTTGCCTTTTTCGTTTTCAATTTTGTATTTCAAATCCGTGTGATGGTAGCCGCCAGAAATACCCACGGTATTTTTCATGTATTCAGATTTAATTTCATAACCTAAATTCAGCCAACCGCCAATATAATGTCCGCCAACGCCAAAGTCTATGGATGCAACAAATCCATTGTTGTAAATTTTTCCTAATTCCAGATTTAAGCCCACAGTTGATATTTCGCCAGATACAAGCAAAAACTCTGGCCGAAACATAAAGAAGAAACAACTAAGCGATGAATCAGATTGGGTTTCTGGAACAACTATTAAAGTAGTCTGCACAGTATCGGGCGGGGGAGTCAATTCTGTAAATTTTGGTTCAGCCTTCATAGTTTCCGCTGCTTGCGTAAGCTTTTCCATAAGCACGTCTGAATTTGGATGTTCCTTGATTATCAATTCTACCCTGCGGTTTTTAGCGCGGCCTTCTGCAGTTGCATTGCTAGCCACAGGCTTGTCGAAAGCAACGCCTATTGCGTCAAGGTGATCTTTAGGGACTCCGTGTTCAATTAAGAAACTCATCACATTTAGCGCGCGCGCTGTGGATATTCTCAAATTGACCGCCCTTGTCCCAATGCTGTCGGAATGTCCTTCTATTAGAGCATCAAGTTCTTCGTGCTCAATAAGGATATTAGCAAGCTCTATCAATTTTGGCTTATTGGACGTAGACAAAGTTGCTTTGTTAAATTCAAAGAATATATCTCCGTTCATAGAAACTATTATGCCGCGCTCATCGCGATTAACGCTTACAGCTGCGGAGGCTAGCGTTGCTGAAAGCAACACTAATAACGGTAGCAATAATTTTTTCATTATTTTCTAACTCCTATTTTGCTTGAATATCTGTGTATTTTGCCGTTCTCATCTATGGCGGTTGTAACTATAAAATACATTCCCTTGGCAATATTCCAAGTAATTTTTTCTCCATTCATTACATTTGATCTCCTAAATACAATATTTCCTTTGATGTCATACACTGCAATATCTGTTTTTGCCATATTTGGAGCAACCATGGAAAATTTTGCCATGCCTTCTTTATTTTCAACGGCAAAAATAGGTTCTCTTATTGTTCTGAATATTACTTCTACTGGTTCAGAAGCAAAGAAATTATCCGTTTCTTTTTTGCGGATTAATATTGTGTATTCCCAGTTTGAGTTTAGCTGGCCAAAGTCTGGCGTGCATTTCCAAGTTTGACCGTGGTCTATGCTGTATTCCCATTCGCAGTCATTTTTTTGGTATTTGGCAATATCAGTTATGCCAAGCGCAATGGAACTTTCTGTATTTGGGATTTCCACTAAATCTGACAAGTCGGGTGGGTCTTGCTTTGCTTTTTCCACTATTAGCGTATAGACTATGCTTGACTTTCTATATTTGCCTGAAACAGTGGCTGCGACTGCTATGATTGCAGTTTCGCCAGCGCCAAGTATGGTTACCTCGCCTGTATTTGGGTTCACCGTTGCAATTGTGGTATCGTTGCTTGAATATGTTATTGCTCCGCCATCGGCAGGTAAATTAATCACCGAGTTTGTAAAGGAAACGTCGCCATAGGCTTTGTTTATGGGGTTTCTAACAAACGCTATGTTTTGTTCAGCAGGGTAAATGGTAAAGGTAGCATACTTGCTTCCGAGATAAGTGCCATTTTCATAGATTGCGGTTACGGTGTAGCTTCCCGCTCCAAAAGGCTTTTCGTTTTGGAGCATGCCATCTACAGTTGTGTAGGTATATGTCCAATAATCTTCATCGTCGTCGTAGGTTTCTATGGTTGCTTTTTTATATTCTTGCTCTTGACCGTTATAACTTGCGCTGCCAGACTCAAAAGCAATGTTGCTGCTAACATTGGTATAGCCGTTGCCGCTAACGGATTTAACTGGAACGGTAATGGTAAAATCTTCGTAATTTCTGCTCTCTATCGTTACTATGATAGTAGCGTTTCCAGCATCCGTAACGTTTATCAGCATCAAACCATTCTCTATATCTTCAATATATGGAGAAAATCCTCCTGCAGTTTCTAAGCTAATTTTTGGGTAGTTTATTGTGCCATAATTGCCAACAACAACTGGAAGGAAGGAATCTAAATTTATTGTTTGTTCCCCCGCTTCAAAAAAAATCAGCTCTGCTGTGGTTATATTGCTTGGCGCAGTTGCTTTAACAATCTCTCCATCATTGAATTTTGGCTGTTCGCTTGGCGCATTATATTTCCATGCATCATTGCCAGCTATGCCATAGTCTAATGCAATAATAGGAATGTCTTTTGCAACGTCTGCGTTTTTGAAAGTTGCCGTGCCGTAAACAACGCTTGCTATATCACCGCTAATCACGCCGCTCAATGCCGGGTGGGCAGAAATATATGCGGTTACTTTGCCATCATAAGGTTTGGTTTGAACAGAGGCGGTTCTCCATGACAAACTTTTTTTCTCTATGGTAAAATGCTCTGTTTTGCTGCCATAATGGCTTTCGTCTTGATAAACCACTGTTACGGTATATTCGCCTGGGTTGGCAGGCTTTTCTTTTGTTGGCCCGTAGTGTGAGCCGTCTCCCATTATTCCCTCGTATGTTGTTCCCTCATATATATAGCTAACTTTATCAAAATCAGTAACGGGATTTCCGTCCACCTTTACAGCAGGGTCGCTATATTCTTCTCCGTAGGTGATATCTGGCAAATCTATGGTTATATCAACGGAAATTTTGCTGCTTACTGTTAGCGTTCCGGTTTTGTACATAATCTCATAATTATTAGCTGTGGCACCGCTTGGCGTTACTATAAATTTACCCTCCGTTGAATTGTTGAATGGAAGGTCTAATGCAAATTTAAGTTCCGAAGCATTAATTGCTGTTTCTTTTGTATCTTCGTTCATTAATACCGTTAAGGCGTAGAAATACGAGGCCGGCTCGGGGCTGCCAACGTAAATGGTTGTGTCAATTACGCGCAGGGTTAGCGGTGCTTTGTTTACTGTAAAACTAACATCAAAACTCTCTGAAATATTGTATTGGCCAGACACAGTTACCGTTGCCGTGTATGTGCCTACGCTCAAGTTTTTTTTGGGTGCAATTTGGAAGGTTGCAGTTTCATTCATTGCAGCGATGCCTAAAGCTGCATCGTTGTTTAGAATTTCAAAGTTGCCGTTGTTGAATGCAACAGTTAAATTGCCTGTTGCATAGCCTCCTGTGTTTGTTACCGTTACGGTTTGTACCTGCGCTGCATAGCCATAATTGGCAGCGGCAAAATTGTAAGTCCCTGTTTCTGAGAGCGATATGCTGTATCTTCCCCATATAACACGGTTGCCATTTTTTACGCCGAAAAGCGTTCCATCTTTGCTGGCAAAAGCTTTTGCTGTGGTTTCATTTAAATCGGCAAACGCGCCTGTAACATTGTTTCCGGGGGCTAAATCTGCTGCAGTGTAACCTTCAATTGTAACCAATGCATTTTCCTCAAAATTACCTTCAATGAACAGTCTTTGAGAAAGTTCGCCTGTTGCAAAAATACCGTCTTTAATAATGGGCTTGCCAGAAAAATAGATGCGCGATGTTTGATTTACATAAACGCCGGAGCCTTTGTAAAGCGTTCCGACAGCCGTGTTATCTTCGATAGTTCCACCGCTCATGGTGAACCTGCTGGTGTTGGCTAGATACACGCCACCGCCACCGCGAGGAACATTTGTCCCTGTTTGCTGATTATTGCTGATGGTGCCGCCTTCCATTTCAAACAAAGCGTCTGACACATAAACACCGCCGGCACCGTTGTTTGAGCCACCCATTGCGCTGTTGGTATTTCCGGTAATAATACCATCTTTCATAATAAATTTACTTTGGTTATCGGTGGGAGCGGTAGGCAAGCTATAAACAAGCACTGCGCCGGCGCCGCCTATAATGCCGCTTCCTGAGAAGGTGTTGTTGTTAATTTCTCCGCCATTCATAATGAATACGCCGCCGTTATTCACGCTAACACCACCGGCTCTTCTGGTGCCATCACCGCTGTTGTTCACATTTCCTGTGATAGTGCCGCCATTCATCACGAACTCCCCTTCGTTAAGCACAACCGGATAAGTAGTTGCGCTTCGTCCTTTCAAGGTTATGCCTTCTTCCAGCGTAAGCGAAGCTCCTGCATTTACGGTAAACATTGCGCCTGCAGAAGAAGACAATTCTATGGCATATTCTTTGCCATCTTCTGAAGAAAGCGTAATATTTACACCGCTTGCTATGGTGTAAGGGTCTATAATTTGGTTTTCGGAGAGCTTGATGCCATAGCTCCCTGGGTAAATAATACCTTTGAGAGTTTCGTTTACGGTTGAGCTGGCTACTGCTAATACGCTAATAAACAGTGTAAAAAACGCTGTTTTGGCAAAATAAAGGTATTTATTCATAAAATGAGTTCCTTGTGTTTTTACGTTATAGGATTAATATAGTAAACGTTGATTAAGTCAATGCTGGGGAGTAATCAGCGTTTACTATATTACCTTCCATGCAATTACCGAAGTATAAAAAGAAAAAGCGGGTGAAATTAAAAAAATGCCAAGAACCAGGCTGCGGCCGTGAGTTTTGGGGGCATCCTATAGCCAAATATTGCGAGCTGCACAGAGATATAAAGGCTCGGCAAAAGCCTAAAAAGGCTTTGGATAGCCTTGAGGCGCGCAATATGTTTTTTAAACATGGCTACAGCGAACCTGTTGAAGTTCATTTCAAATGCTGCCTAGACGGATGCGAGAACACTTTTCCGGTAAAAATGTTTCCAAAACAATTTATATATCCACGTTTTTGCCTAAAACACAGAAACGACTTCAAAAGAAGCAATTATGTCAGAATGCTAAAGAAAAAGACCGGCAGCTTTTTACCATCTGAATAAAACACAACCCCAATTCATGCCACCGCCTATGGCTGGCATAGCAAGCAGCATGCCAGGTTTCAAACGACCTTGCAGCTCTGCCTCGTAAAGCGCAATTGGAATGGAGGCAGAAGAGGTGTTTCCGTATTTTTCAACATTTGCCACAACCTTTTCAGTTGAAAGGCCAAGGGTTTTGCCAACGGATTGTATAATGCGAATATTTGCCTGATGCGGAACAAAAAGGTCTATGTCATTGAGCGAAAGCCCCGCATTTTCCAAAGCTTTTTGAGTTATGTTTGCAAGTTCGGTAACGGCAAGTTTGTAAACAGCGGTGCCTTCCATTCTCAAAAAAGAATCTTTTGCGCCAAGCGGGTTCATATAAAGTATGTTGGTTAAATTTCCATCGGCGGCAAGAGCCGCGCCTGCAAAACCGCGATTGCTGTCTTCGCTTGAAGAAAGCAGAATTGCGCCCGCTCCGTCTCCAAAAAGAACGCAGGATCCGCGGTCGCTCCAATCCAGAATGCGGGAGCAAATTTCCGCGCCAATAACCAATATGTTTTTTGCCTGCCCAGAGCGAATCATAAGAGCCGCCGTGTTAAGAGCAGGAGGAATAAAACCGCAAGCAGCGGTAATATCAAAAGCAAAAGCTCTGCCGCAGCCAAGCTTTGCCTGTATGTAGCAGGCCATGGCAGGGAACTGCTTATCGGGAGACATTGTGCCTGCAATAATTCCATCTATTTCAGTTGGCGAAATGCCGGCTTTTTCAATTGCGTTTTTTGCCGCAAAATAACCAATATCGGCAGTGAGAATATTATCGTTTTGCAATATACGTCTCTCGGCAATACCAGAGCGGCTCTTTATCCATTCATCGCTTGTGTCAAGCCCTTTGGATTTTGCAAGCTCATCGTTGCTTACAATAAGTTCCGGTAAATATACGCCGATGGATTTTATGATTGCGTTCATACATTTCCTCAATGGAGCTGTTAAGAATTCCCTTTTATTGCAGATAATTTTTCTGCGATTTTTGCAGGAACGCCAGCTTTTGCAAATTTGCAGGCAGTGAACAGAGAATGGCGAATTGCAATGCAATCGGCTCTGCCATGGGTTATTATGCCCACGCCGTTAAGGCCAAGAAGCAAGCCGCCGCCGTGATTTCTGTAATCCCATAGCCGGTCAAATTCTTTGGCTTTTTCGGTTTTTACCTCGCCGAATACATCATGCGCAAGTTCGAAAAAACCTTCCATGAGTTTTAATATCACATTGCCGGCATAGCCGGGCGCAACCGCAACATCCGCATGGCCCTTGATAAAATCCCTGCCTTCAACATTGCCTATAAAGTTGAGCGGAGCCTGTTTTAGAAGCTGATGAGCCTCTTGCAAAACTTCTGTGCCCTTTTTTTCTTCTTCGCCCATATTTATCAAGCCGACCTTTGGATTTTCGTAGCCCATAACAGCCTCTGCATAAACAGAGCCGCAAAGAGCGAAGTCAACAAGATGGGGCGCTTTTTCGTCCACATTCGCTCCGCAGTCCAAAAGAATTGCTTGGCGTTTGGCTGTTGGCACTGCGCAGGCTATCGCTGGCCTTGCTATATTTGCCACGCGGCCTAAAATCATAAGGCATGCGGCCATCATTGCGCCAGAGTTTCCTGCGCTTATGCTTGCTGCCGCAATTCCCTGCTTTTGCAAACCAACGCAGGTAACAAGCCCAGACTTGGGTTTTGTTTTCAAAACCTGAGTGGGAGCCTCATCCATAGCTACAAGGTCTGGAGCATCTATAACGGTTATTGCGTCGCCGGAATAATTGTTCTTTTTCAATTTTTCCTTAACTGCAGCTTCGGGGCCGCACAGCAAAATATCAAAATCGCGCGCCGAGTCGTTTGCGGCTAAAACAGCGCCTTTAACAATCTGCTCAGGAGCGAAGTCCCCGCCCATCGCATCCAGAGCTATTTTAATGCTATGCACCCTCTTCTACCTTTAAGCGTTTGATGCCGTTATAGTAACCGCACTCCTCACAAATTCTGTGGGGGCGTTTGATAGCGCCGCATTGCTCGCATTTTGCCATAGCGGGAACTTCCAGTCTATAGGAACTGCTGCGGCGTTTGTCGCGGCGCGCATTGGTGGTTTTTCGTTTAGGAACAGCCATTTGTTCTCCTGTTAAATCTCTTCCTTTGCCGGCGCTATAGGCTCTTGGAGTATAACCAGTTGCCGCACGGTTTCGGTCAAATCTACTTCATTTTGGTTGGCGGGCACTTTGATTTTGAAAAAATCATCGTTTCCGTCATCCTCTTCTTGCTGCGTTAAACCTTGTTCTTGAAGCACCAGAGCGTCCACTTCTATTTCAAAAGGCCGCTCAAATAGCTCCAGAGTTCTGGCGCACGCAAATTCCTGCGAACCCTTTACTGTTCCTTTAACAGCAAAGCCGCCTTTTTCTCTGGAAACAACAAAACTACAGTTCAAGGGACCCTTCAACCGCAGCTCCCTGAACAAAGTCGGTTTTTCGCCCTCCAAAAGCGAAAAAGTCTGTTCAGGCACGTTATTAACGAGGCGTATTCGCAATGTTTGTAAAATATAGAAAAAAAATCCCCTGCCGTCAAGTTTTTTCTGTTTTTTTCTGTTTTTAGCCCCAAGCTTTTGAGTTAATCTACCTCACGCACCGCAGCGAAAATAAAAATTCCAAGCCCTTATCGTCTTTGCCGCGTCTCACGGAAATAGTGCCCTCATGGAAAAGCACGGAATTTTTCACTATGGAAAGCCCCAAGCCAGAACCGCCTGTATTGCGGGTGCGGCCATCGTGCACTCGGTAAAAACGTTCAAACAAGCGGCTTAAATGCTGGTCTTCTTCAATGCCGTTCCCATTGTCTCCAAAAATAAAATACGCTTTGCCAGCCTTGACTTCATACATTTTTACAAAAATATCAATATCCGTTCCTGCATGGCGAATCACGTTTTCTATTAAATTGCGAAAAATTGAATAAAGCAAATTTTGATTGCCCGAAATTATAACATTTTCGGGAACATTGCTGGCAAACCTTATGTTTTTCTCCTGCAAAGCCACAGAAGTATCTTCATGCGCATTTTTAATCACCTGAGAAATATTCACCCTTTCCGATACAAGAGACTGCGCCTTTGCATCTATCTTTGTAAGCAAACTCATATCAGAAATCAATTCCGACAAAACCTGCGTTTGAGAAAAAGCCCTCTGCAAAAATTCCTGTTTTTTTTCTTCGTTAACATTATTATTCAGCAAAATTTCCAAAAATCCTCTAATGCTTGTCACCGGAGTTCGCAATTCGTGCGCTATGTTCCCTGTCATTTCTTGCTTTAAACGCCTGGTATTCTCCCTAGCGGTCACATCTATCAAAATCATTTCAAAACTTCTGTCTTCAAACACATTCATGCGAAGCTGAAAATCGCTGCCTTGCCTGCTCACGCACGTTTCATAATAATCCTCATTTATGCACTGATTTAAAAACATAATCATAGGATTGAAAAAATGCTCGTCAAGCGATATTTCTTTGCCAATGGTCAGAGAATCATTGGAAATAATATTGAAATACTGCAAAAAAAGCCCGTTGTAAAAAGCCACGGTTCTATCTGCATTAAAAAAGCAAACTCCCTCAGCGGAAGCCTGAACATGCAGCAGCAGTTTTTCTTTTTCTTTGACCAAACGTTTTTCATTTTCTTTTAAAAGTTTTTCTCCATTTTTGATTTTGCGTAAGGAATCTGCAATATTTTCGCATATCTCGCCGAATTCATCTTCCGAGAATTTTGGGATAGCCACTTCGTCTATTTCAAGAATTTTAGAAAAATTCCTTAACCTGTTCACTGTTTTTCCAAAATATTTTCCCACATATAAAATCAACGCCAGCCCCATTAAAAAAACAAATATAACAAAGAAAAGAAACTCGTTGTTTGTTTTCAGCAAAACCTTAACATGCTCATCATAAGGCAAAGCCACCCGCACAATTTTATTGTCAAAATTTTTTGCATAATAAAGATACGGATTTTTATTTGACGCAGATTCTCTTATGGAAGAACAAACGCCATCTTTTAAAGTAGCTTTCATTTCTTGTCTATCCAAATGATTCTCCAAATCAAAATGCTCAACAACGTTATCGTAATGGACATTGCCGCTTTTGTCCATTAAGGTTATTCTTAAATTTTCTGGCAATAATTCAATTGAAGAAAAATCCTTTGCTATAAGCTCCGCATAAGTTTCCAGTTTTTTTTCCAAAGCATATTTTTTAAGCTCACGTGCGCGATGCTGCTCAAAAATTGCAATGCCAAGCGTGGAAACGGCAAATATCAGCAAAAAACTGAAAATTAATTTTTGTTGAAATTTTTTTGTCATGGCTCTGAAGTATTGAATTTATATCCAAAGCCGGTGCGGTTAGAAATGTAATATGATTTATTGCCAAGTTTTTTTCTCAAGCGAGTTATATGAACATCAACCGTACGCTCGGTTATGTAAGGCGTATTTTGCCATATAATATCTATTATCTGCCTTCGCGAATATACCCTTGAAGGATTGGATGCAAGCAGAAACAGTATTTCAAACTCCGTTTTAGTGAGCGGCAATGCCGTTTCGTTTATTTTAGCTTCTTTTGCCAAGGTATCAATAGTCAATTCATCTATAACCAACTTATCTTCCTTAATCTCGGCTGCTTTCTCAATAGTTCTTTTCAGCACAGCCCTAACTCGCGCAGAAACCTCTTTCAAAGAAAATGGCTTTGATATATAATCGTCTGCGCCAACGGAAAATCCTGTGAGCATATCATTTTCGGTATCTTTTGCCGTGAGAAAAATAATGGGAATGTTGCAGCCTTCCTTGCGCAGCTTTTCTGCCATGCGAAAACCCGACATGCCTCCCATCATAACATCCAGCAAAATTAAATCATAAGCAGAAGAAAGTTTTTTCAAAGCCTCTTCCGCAGAAATGGCTGTAGCAACATCGTAGCCTTCATTCGCTAGATTAAAAGACAATATCTCGCAAATATCGTTTTCATCATCAACTATAAGGACTTTTTTTTTATTCCTGGGTTCCAACTTCACTCTCTGTTTCTAGTCTTGAAATTTTGTTCTTAGCCTTGCTATGTTTCAAAACCTTGGCATCAATATAGAAAACTATTTCTTCTACTATGTTGCAGCAGTGGTCACCAATGCGCTCAATTTTGCGCAAAGTCAAAAAAGTATTCAAAATAGACGATCCTTTAGCAGGTTCTTTTTGAATATATTCGGCAAGGTATCTTCTGCCGTCTTGATAAAGCTTATCAACTATATCATCTTTTTGCAGGATTTTTCCTGAAATTTTGGTATTTTCGGTTTCAAGAGCCACATAGCTATCAGAAAGCATTGAGATTACCGCATCAAACATGGCTTCTATTTTCAAATCATCTTTCACCGATTCCGGAACCAGATCGCTATTGTCTTCAATAACATGCCTTGCAATTCCGTCTGCAAAATCTGCAATGCGTTCCAGCGTTGCGCTTATTTTTATCATGGAAATTATCCATCGCAAATCCATAGCTACCGGCGTGAATAACGCTATGTAATTTTCGCTCCCTATATCTATGCTCAGTTCAAAGGAGTTAACGCTCTTTTCGCGAACAACTACCTCGTGGGCAAGCACAACATTGCCCGTTAAATAAGCCTGTTTGCACTTTTGCACCTGCGAAAGCACAAGCTTCCACATGCTGTTTATTTCTTCTTTGAGGGAAATTAATTCCTTTTCAGAGTTCTTAGGCATTATCCAAACCTCCCTGTGATGTAGTTTTGAGTTTGCTCTTTTGCCGGGTTCAAGAACATCTTTTTTGTGTCGCTGAATTCAATCAGTTCTCCCAGCATAAAAAATCCGGTGCTATCGCTGACTCTTGCTGCTTGCTGCATATTGTGAGTCACTATTACAATGGTATATTGAGTTTTCAAATCAAAAATCAAATCTTCGATTTTTGCCGTTGAAATTGGGTCAAGAGCAGAAGCAGGCTCATCCATCAGCAGAATATCGGGTTTAACCGCCAAAGCGCGCGCAATGCAAAGTCTCTGCTGCTGCCCGCCAGACAAATCATAAGCCGAGCGGTTCATTTTGTCTTTTACCTCATCCCACAAAGCTGCGGCTTTGAGCGACTCTTCAACGCGGTTGCGTATAAACTCCTTGTTCCCCATTCTATTCACGCGCAATCCATACGCAATGTTTTCAAAAATGGTTTTTGGAAAAGGATTGGGTTTTTGAAAAACCATGCCTATCTTTTTTCGCAATGTGTCCACATCAACGCCTTTTGCGTATATGTCTTCTCCATTAACAAGGCATTTGCCAGCCAGTTTTGTATCTGGAATCAAATCATTCATGCGGTTCAAAAGCCGCAGAAATGTTGATTTGCCGCAACCCGAAGGTCCTATGAATGCAGTTACGCTGTTTTTCGCAATGCCTAGAGAAACGTTTTTCAAAGCATGAAAATCGCTGTAATAAAAATCAATGTTTTTTGCTTCTATGATATCCATTTTAAACCGCTCCGTGTTTTTTGCTGAAATACTTGCGTATTAGCGATGCTGTGAAGTTAATAATCAAAACAAGAGTTATCAATACCAAGGCAGTTCCGTAAGCCATTGGCCGCTGTGCTTCCAAATTTGAACCGCTGGTTGACAAAACATAAAGATGGTATGGAAGAGCCATAACCTGGTCAAAAACGCTGGAAGGCAATCTTGGCAAAAAGAATGCTGCTACCGTGAATAAAATAGGGGCTGTTTCTCCAGAAACTCTGCCTACCGAAAGAATTAATCCCGTTACAATATTGGGAAAAGCCGTTGGCAAAACCACGTATCTTATTGTTTGCAATTTAGATGCTCCCAAGGCATAGCTCCCTGTGCGCAAAGCGTCTGGAACCATTCTCAGCGCTTCTTCCGTTGTGCGAATTACCAAAGGCAGCACAAGAAGCCCCAAAGTGAAAGAACCCGCTATAATGGAATCGCCCCAGCTCATTGCTCTCACAAAAAGAGCCATTCCAAACAAGCCAAAAACTATAGAAGGAATGCTGCCCAGATTATTTGTCATCATTCGTATAAATCTGGAGATCTTCCCGTCTCTAACATATTCGTTGGTGTAAATAGCAGACATCACGCCAAGAGGAAAAGCAACAATCATGCTCCCTATAATCAAACAGAAAGTGCCTACAATAGCAGGGAAAATTCCGCCTTCCAACATGCCGTTTCTGGGCGAATCAAAAATAAATTCAAGGCTTATAACGCCTATTCCATTGTAAACTATAAATCCGAGTATCCACAGAAGAATCCCTACCACGGCCCAGCCAAGAATGCGAAAAATCCAAAAAGCGATTTTTTGAGATAATTTTCTGTTCATTATAACCCCTTGTTATGCTGCCTTTTGGAAATCAGTTCTGCCGTAATGCTTATTGCCATAGTAATCAAAAATAATGCGCAGCCCAGCACAAAAAGCGCTTGATAATGCACGCCTCCGCCAGGAGCTTCACCGAGTTCGGCAGCTATGGTTGCAGGAATGGTTCGCACAGGCTCAAACAATTTTGGCAGCCTTGCTGCGTTTCCAGTTACCATCAATGCCACCATTGTTTCTCCAATAGCGCGCCCTATTCCCAAAACAACCGCAGCGGATATTCCAGAAGCAGCGTATGGAATTACCACTTTATAAATTGTTTGCCAGTGAGTAGCGCCCAAAGCAAGGCTTGCTTCTCGCATGGCTCGCGGCGTGCTGCGCATTGCGTCTTCTGCAACGGTTATTATTGTGGGCAATGCCATGATGGCAAGTATAATGCTGCCGGTAAGGGCAGTTTCGCCAACATTCAAATTAAAAGTTTTTTGTATTATGGGAACCAAAACAACCAAGCCAAAAAATCCATAAACAACAGATGGTATTCCAGCGAGCAATTCTATGGTTGGTTTCAAAATATCGCGCACCCTGCTTTGCGCTAGTTCGGAAAGATATATTGCAACTCCTATTCCAAGTGGCGTGGCAAGCAGAATTGCAACAAAGCTAACCAGCAGCGTTCCAAGTATAAGCGGCATCACGCCAAACTGCGGCGCGGGCTTTGATGTGGGGAGCCATTCAAAGCCAAGGAAAAAATCTTTTGGGAGTATTGTATTTTCTTCCAGTATTTTCACGCCCTCAAAATTCTTTGGCAAAGATTTTTCATAGTCATGGACCAAAGCTATTATTCCTGGCGTGCTTGCAATTTTTTCGCCTATTTTTGCGCGCCATTCATCTTTGCCATAGTTATTCAATATTTTTTCATCATAAAATAATTCTATTTTTTCATCAAATCCGCTGGTTACTTCTGACCAGTCTTCTATCACGGAATTAAAAATTTTTTTAATATCGGCAGAGCTTATATGCTCAACAGGATTATTTGCATTAACGCACAAAACATAGCCTTTCTCTACAACAGGGCTATTGAACAACCCAGCGCCTTCTTTGAATAAAAAGGCAATTATAAGCAAGATGGTAACCGTAGTTACCATCCCGCTAAAAGCAAAGATTTTTTCTATCGCTTTTTCAATGATTTTTTTCATATTGATATTATTTTACCGTTATATATCCAAGATCGCTTACAATCTTTTGACCTGCGTCAGAAAAAGTGAAATCTATAAAGGATTTAACTGTGCTTTCTTTATTTGTATCATAGTAGTATATGAGAGGGCGCACAACGGGGTAGGTTTCGTCTTTTGCTGTTTTGATGGAAGGAGTCACAAAAGTTTTGCCTGCATCGTAGGAAATTTGAACAGCTTTGACTCTTTTGTCAATGTAAGCTAACCCAATGTAACCTATGGCGCCCGGTGTTTGGCTGATTGACTGAACTATTGCTCCGGTAGCGGGCATGCTCAAAATTCCAGACATATAATCTTTCTTATTCAGCACTTCTTCTTTGAAAAACTCATAAGTGCCTGAGGATGTTTCTCTGGAATATGCAACGATTGGCAAATTAGCTCCGCCAACTTCGCTCCAGTTTTTGATTTGGCCGGTGAAAATGCCTTCCAATTGCTCGCGAGTTAGCTTTTCTGCCTTGTTGTTGGGGTGTATAATAACCGCCAAGGCATCATAAGCAACTACTACTTCTTTTACATTGCCGCCTTTGTCTTCGACTTTTTTTCTCTCGTCAAATTTGATTTTGCGAGAAGACTGAGCAATGTCCGTGGTTCCATCTATCAAAGCGGAAATCCCCACGCCACTGCCACCACCGGTAACTGTTACTTTGGCATTTTTATCTGCCTTCATAAAAGCTTCGGCTGCACGTTGAGAAAACGGTAAAACCGTATCTGAACCTTTGATTGTCTGGGCTGTCAATACTGAAGCTGCTGCTAGCATTGCTGTGAACAGAATTTTTTTCATACTTGTTCTCCTTAGTTGAACTTGAGTGTAAAGTTAAAATTCCATTATTAAAGAATGCACAGCATTTTTGTTACATTTTGGTTAAGATTTTACTCCTCGCAGCTATTTACAGTTTCGCCATTATAATCATCGCAGAGTTTTTTTATGTCTGGCGATGAGCGAAAGCTTTCGCAAATAGTTTGTTCAGCTATAGTGAATTTACAAAATTCATACTTAGGAGTATCCGGCAAGTCGCTGCTGCAACCTGCCAGCAAAATAGCTACTGTTACAATGAAAAGTTTTATTCTGCTTCGCATCGTAAGCCTCCTTGATTTGTTTCTAATAGAAAACGGTTACCGTCATTTGCAACGTTAGCAGGAATAGCAGCCTTTACCCAATATATCTGATGACTCTCCATATCCGCAAGAGTATTCTTTATCCAATCTCCATTATTAAATTTGATATCATAAGGAGGGTCGGTGTCTCCGCAGCCAAAAAGTGTAATAACTTCAGAAACTTCAATCGTTGTTGTTTCGCCAAGAGTAGCATCAAGACGTTTCGATTCATTAATTGTAGTGTATTTTTCGTAATAATCTGATACAATTACGTCATCTCTAGAACATTCTTCTTGAATAATAGAAGGAATACCATCGCATTCAACGCTTGCTGTTATGCTTAAATTGTGCGTTCCGGTTGATGGTATTGAAGCATCAAAAACAATTGGGCCGCAGCGTTCGACATTATCTCTAGGGTCCATTATTAATGAAACAAAATTCCCAAGTGGTTCGTCTTTTCCAATGTATGGCGGTATAGAACAAACAAAATGAGGGTCGTCCATTGGTGGTGGACTTGGAATATAATCATTCTCTGTTATTAAGGCTTCTGTGGAAGCTAACATAACTTTTTTTCCATCGCAAGTTGCCACAGCATACGCAATAATTGGCCCAACAGCCGTAGGTCTTTGACCGGTTGCGCCGCTTCCAAATGGTATGGAAAAGCCGGGCCCGCCTCCATCTACTTCAATTGTGATTGAACCGCAGCTAAGAGATGCCGAAAGTGAATGCCAAAGCTGACTGGTTCCATACGGAGGCTCAGAGGCAGAAGCATATATAGCAGTTCTCAAATAATAAATCTTGTTACCATATTCGTTATAATCAAAATTTCTGAACTCAAAACTTCCACCCGTTACGTATGTTTCTCCCGATGGCGGTGGTACATATACAGAAGAACTGCTCGGAGTTACCGATGAAGAACTTGACGTAGCTACCGATGAACTTGAACCATCATCAGCAATAGAAGAGCTTGATCCATCATCCGCAACAGAAGAACTTGAATCGCCAATTTCTGAGCAAGATTCTACTATTCCACCGCCTACCGTAAAGCAAGCTTCATTATGTGTATTGGGCACAGATACGCAATAATCATTTATCTTGCAGAAAAAAGAATCGGGATCGGGATCTTCATCGCAAGTTGTTGCAGATTGCCCTTCTGCTGCAAGGCAAAGGTCAAAAGGCCATGGACCTTCGCAAGAAGCCTCTAACTTGCAAAAAGTTCCAGAAGAAGAGCTGGAAGGGGTAGAAGAACTAGAAACTAAAGATGAACTGGAGTTTTTGGAAAGTTCGCAGCTTTCAAGCGAAGAGTTTCCCAAGCCTCCCAAAGAAGCGCAAATATCCACGCTAACCTCATAGCATTGGCTTTGAGATTCTACAAAACAGAAAACATTTGAGCGTGTTTCCGGTTCTTTTATGTTCAAATCACTGTCGGAACAGGCAAAGAACAAAACTGCAAACAAAAAAAGCAAGAACAAAGATTTCTTCATATTAACCCCTAAAAAGCCAAACTCAAAATTCCAGTAAAACCAAATACACCCGCACCTATATAAAAGCCATTTCTCATATCCTCATGAGAACGAACTTTCTTCACAGCATCATCATATTCTTTTGAATACCTATTGTAGGCATCTTTATCTTTATCTACAATAGCTTGCGCAGTTTTATTATACCAATCATTTTCATTCATTTTTTTTACCTTGTTATCAGCCTCAATGTTTTGCCAAACAGCAACGCCTGTACCCGCTGCCGCAAGCACAAAAAGAGAACCTCTCACAATGTTTTTGTTCCTCTCCCACCAAGTTCCAGCCGGAGCTGCTTTTGCCTGCTTTGCTGCCTTTGGCAGTTCTCGCTTCATTGCATATAAAGAATCCAATTTTCTTGGCTTAACTTTGCCGCTAATCAGAGAATCTGCGCGCATAGCCCATTCAATGTAACCTTCCGCATTCTCAAAACTTGCAACATTCCTAAAAACACCGGTGCTCGGAACCGCTTTGTCTTTGTAATAAATATCCGCTTTCTTTGTGCCCGGGAACAGTTTTTCACCATTAACAATAAAAGGATAATTTATATAATCCACGCTGCCCAAAAAATCATCAGTTCTGCGGTTTATTTCTTGAGCTGCGCTCGGAGAAATTTTGATAAAACCCACATAATCAAAAGGCACTGTTTTAGAATTAATATCATTCATATTAACCTGAAACTGCTCCTTCTCAGGGTCATAAGCGCCAAGCGCCATATCAAACTTTGTTCTTTCCGTAGATAATACCTTTGCCTGCTCTTGAAGAATATAATCACGCATAAGCTCACGCGCCCTATCCAAACGAGCCATATAAATACGGTTCTTTCTGTTCAGAGTTTCCAAATCTTTTTTGCCAAGCAATCCCAAATTCGTCAAAATTTCTTCCACATTGGCAGTTTTTGTTCCCATAAAGGAAATTTTGCCCGCAAGTTTAGCTATTCTCTCTTCGTACCCTTCTGCCGTGGTATCTTGTTTCAGTATCCCTGCCCATTCCGGCTGAAGATCGGGCTTGTAATTCACCGCAGCCCTGAGTTTTTCCATCCTGCTTTTTTCATCCGCAGCGTATTCCTTTTCCAAAGCACGTATTTTTTTCTGCTTTTCGCCGTCAAAACCGGCAATGCGCTTGTCATAATCGGATTGTTTTTCGTATTCACCCTTGGGTGCAGGCTTTTCTTCGTTAATCAATGCTTTTTTGGTTTCAAAATTTTGTTTGCCCGGCAAAACATTTCTTGCAAAAATCACTACGCTATCCAAATAATCCTCGTAAAACCTGTAAAGAGGCGCTTTAACTGGCGGAGGCGGAGGAGACGGAGGCGGCAAAGCAACTTTGGGTTCTGGAGGCGGAGGGGGAGGCTCTTCAGCTGGAGGAGGAGGCTGATTTCTCTGTATTTGTGCGCTAAAACCTTGAGGTATTGAGTCTAATGAAACAGGAATAGGTTCCGGAGCAACTGCAGCCTCTGGAACAGGGTCTATAATCAGAGGCGAAGGAACAGAATCCTGCATGGGAATTTCTTCCTGTGCATGCAAATAGCCGCAAAAAAACGCCAACAGCAAAATTCTTCTTATCAACATAAGAACGCTTTTCCTCAAAATTATTAATAGTCTTACTTTAAATATAGTAAAATATCATTCCACCCGCCGATCTTCCCTTTATAGCGGTAAATTCGGTAAAGGCGGCGCGCCATGCGGGTTGTTATTTCGTAAGAGATTGTTTTGTGCTCGGCGGCAAAAGCCTCAACAGAGATTTGCCCTGAATATTCCCCATCCATGCACTCCGCAATGTCCCCGATTTGCGCATCGGGAACTTCGCTTGCGTCCACCATGCAGGCATCCATGCACACGCGCCCTAAAATGGGGCAGGCTTTGCCGCGTATAAAAATCACGCCTTGATTAGGCTCGCCTCGCAAATAGCCGTCTCCATAGCCAATGGCAATGGTTGCAACCCGCATATTCTTTTTTGCAACAAAAAAATGCCCGTAAGAAACCCCCTCGCCCTTTTCAACTTCTCGCAAAGCCCGTACCGTTGAGCGAAGCTTTAGCACAGGCTTTATCGCAAATCTAGACGGAATTTCTCCCAAAGGGTCATAGCCGTAAAGAGCTACTCCAGGGCGAACCATATCGTAATGGGTTTTTTCAGTAAATAATAGCGTGGCAGGCGAATTTGCTATATGGCAAAGCGGTGGCCGCATTCCAGCTTTTTCCAATTCTTTAACCAGTTTATCAAATTTGGCAAGCTGGTTTTCCACAGCGGTATGCTCCGGCGTATCAGCGGTGGCAAAATGCGAATATAAACCCTCTGCTTCAAGATTAGGAAGTTCGCATATTTTTTTTATTTCATCGATATTTTCGCAATTGATGCCAAAGCGATGCATTCCGGTGTCTGTTTTGATGTGAATTTTTATTTTTATTTTTAGTTGAGAGTTGAGAGTTGAGAGTTGAGAGTTGAGTTTGTGCGGTGTTTCGTGGTCTTTTTGTTTTGGTTTTAGCTTTTGTTTTAGTTGAGAGTTGAGAGTTGAGAGTTGAGAGTTGAGTTTGTGTGCTGTTTTGTAGTCTTGGATTGTTGGGGTTAGGTTGTGTTTTATTAAGAAAGGAAAATCACTTTCCAAGCAGGGACCAAGGATTAGGATTTGGGCTTTTACTCCGTTTTCTCGCAGAGCAATTCCCTCGAATAAATGCGCTACGCCTAAAAAGTCAATTCCGGCTTCTATTGCGGCAAAAGAGATGGCTAAGGAGCCGTGGCCGTAGGCATCGGCTTTTACGGGCAAAAGAATTTTTACATCGGCTGGCAATAAACTCCGGAAATAGCGAATGTTGCTTTGCAAATGATCCAGATTTATTTCTATCCAGTTGGGTCTGGGAATCCCGCCAAACGGCAACATTTATTCTTCCTCTGACATTACTTTTTTCACATCAACAAAGCGCACATTCCTGTTTGGATTATGCCCATATCTGTTGAGCAAATGGATCTCAACCATCTGGATTAAATCCGATATTTTCTTTTCAACCCTGTACACTTGAAAAAACAAAAGCACAAGATAGCAAGCAATTGCAAAGAGAGCGAGACCTAGGACTACGGAGAATAACATAGCAAAACTCTTGGTTTGAGTTGAGGTTTGAGTTGAGAGTTGATGCTCAACACAAATTCCTTTTTCTTTTCTGTCAAAAACTTGTATAACGATTTCTTGACTATCGGATTGCATTCTTTATTCTTAGTTCTCAATTCTCAATTCTCCATTAAATATGCAAATCTACATTCTTTAAATGAGTTCCGCTATCTGTATTGCGTTCAAGGCGGCGCCTTTGCGAATTTGATCGCCTACTACCCATATATCAAAAGCGTTTTCTTGCGATTGGTCTATGCGAACTCTGCCTACTAGTATAGGGTCTTTGCCTGTTGCGTCTATGGGCATGGGCCAGCGATTTTTAGATGGCTCTTCCATAACTTCAACGCCAGGGGCATTGCGAAGAACATCGTAGATTTCTGCAACGCTTGCCTTTTTGGAAAGCCTTATGTTCAAGGCCTCGGAATGCGCTCTCAAAATAGGAACTCGAACACAGGTGGCATTTACGCGCAAATTGCTGTCGCCAAAAATTTTATGGGTTTCTGCAACCATTTTCCATTCCTCTTCGCAATAACCGGTTGGCGCAAAAGAAGACGCTTTTTCCGGACTGCCATCGTTGTAAGGGGAGTTGTGCGGAAACAAATTAAATGCGTATTGATGAGGAATAACGCTGCGCTGAAAAGTTTTTCCATTTGCAAGGGCAAGGCTTTCTAAGCGAAGCTCTTCCATAGCCGTTGCGCCTGCGCCGCTTGCAGCTTGATATGTGCAAGCATGAATTCTCTCAACGCCAAAAGCTTTGTATAAGGGGTATAGCGGCAAAAGCATTATTATTGTGCTGCAATTTGGATTGGCTATAATGCCCTTGTGCTTTTTAATGTCTTGCGGGTTTACTTCTGGAACCACAAGCGGAACATCGGGGTTCATGCGGAAATAAGATGTGTTATCAACAACCACAGCACCGGCTTTAACTGCAGAGGGCATATATTCTTTTGAAAGAGAACCGCCTGCAGAAGACAAAACCAAGTCTATGCCTTCAAAGGAATCGTGGCGAAGTTCCTGCACAGTTATATCTTCGCCTTTAAATTTTATTTTTTTGCCTGCGCTTCTGGACGAAGCCAATAATCTCAATGACTTTAGAGGGAAATTGCGCTCCGCCAAAAGACCTAGCAGTTCTTGCCCCACTGCGCCAGTTGCGCCTACTATTGCTACATTCTTCATATTTTTACTCCTTGTTTATAATGGAAGAAAGGACCGTTTTAACTCGGTTTGCACGCTCTCGAGCCTTTGCAAGGCTCTCTCCAAGAGCATCATTTTCCAGCCTGAACTGAT
>Ga0099364_10004468_pt1 | contig 21183 bp, 17 predicted proteins | sample TergutTh196P3_FD_73070 | JGI IMG/M metagenome (GOLD analysis project Ga0099364, IMG submission 73070) | Microcerotermes parvus P3 segment gut microbial communities from Pointe-Noire, Republic of the Congo - Th196 P3 | ecosystem: Host-associated > Arthropoda: Insects > Digestive system > Gut ... | reverse complement strand
ATATTACAAGGCAAGCACCGCGCGTTATCACATGGAAGTCGGCGGCAGCGTGACAGTTTCCAGAACCGGCGGCATCGTCTGATACATAACCGTATCAGGCCGCTCCAACAAGAGAGTGTTTTCGAAAGAAACCCTCTTGTTGTGGCGCCGCGCGTAAAATGAAAGACGGTGTGACTATGAAAAGTGATTTATTCCGCAAAGAAGCTGTTGAAAAGATAACAAGCCCGGAAGATATGAACGCATACATCAAAGTGCTCCGGCCTCGCGTGTGGCTGATATTGCTCGGTATTGCGATTGCCATTGGCGCTCTGGTGTTTTTCGCAGCCTCCACGGGTTTCCCGGTTTGGGACTTGTTCTTCGGAAATGCGGGGTTGTAAGCTATTTGAGAATTAAGAATTATCTGTAATACTGGTGGTTGACATTATGAGCAAAAAAGTCCCGGTAGTGCTACAGCTTGAAATTGTGGAATGCGGCGCGGCAAGCTTGGCTATGGTGATGGCGTATTATAAAAAGTGGGTGCCGCTGGAACGCCTGCGGGTTGACTGCGGCGTGTCCCGGGACGGCAGCACGGCGAAAGGCATCGTCAAGGTCGCCAGATTATATGGTTTTGAAGCGCAGGGCTACCGCGTCGAGCCGTCCCGCATCGTAGACATTCCCCTGCCCTGCGTGATTCACTGGAACATGAACCATTTTGTCGTGCTTAAAAGCATCACAAAGAAGTATGTCTATATCAATGACCCGGCAAAGGGCGAGGTCAAAGTACCGATAGAACAGTTCAACACCTCTTTTACAGGCATTGCCATCGCCATCACGCCGGGCGAGGATTTCGAGCCCGGCGGCAAACCGGTCAGCGTGTGGCCTTTCGCAAAAGAACGCTTGAAAGGCGCCGTGCCGGTATTCGTGTTTATCATTGCCCTGAGCGCGCTGACATCGGTCATCGGGATCATATCGACGCTCTTTGGTCGTGTGTTCATCGACGATTTATTATCCGGAGCGCATCCCGAATGGACCTACGGTTTTATCGCGTTGTTTCTGGCGTTCAGCTTTCTGAGCATATTGTTGCAGGCAATAGACACAAAGACGAATCTGAAAATCGCAGCGAAATTCGCGGTGGTATCCAGCGGCATGTTCATCTGGCACGCCCTGCGCCTGCCTACGGATTTTTATTCGTCCCGGCACGCCGGGGATATCGCCTCCCGCCAAAATGAAAATGATAGTATTTCCCTGTCGCTGATCCAACTGTTCGCACCGCTGTTCATCGATGCCGTGATGATGGTCTTCTACCTCTTTGTCGTTTTGCAATACAGCGTGTTGCTGACAGTCATAGGCTTTTCGTCGCTTATAATCAATTACGCGGTCAATAAGTACATCACCGGCAAGACTGTGGACATTGCCCGCGTGTCCTCACGGGACGCGGGCAAGCTAGGCTCCATGACCGTAGCCGCCGTGGAGATGATCGAAACCATCAAGTCGGCGGGTGCTGAGGACGGTTTCTTTGAACGTTGGTCCGGTATCCACGCAGCCGTAAACGACTCGAGAATTAAAAGCATGAAATTAAGCCAGTCCGTTGGCTTGATTCCGCAAATCGTGTCACAGGCAATCAATATTATCGTTCTTATGGTCGGCGCGTATCTGATTATCCGGGGCGATATGACTGTCGGTATATTTTTCGCCTTCCAGGGATTTTTAAGCGCTTTTCTTTCGCCTATTTCCAAAATCATCAATGCAAGGTTGCAAATGCAACAGACAAAGGTCTCGATGGAGCGCGTACAGGATGTATTTAATTATAAAACCGACGTAGAATACAAAGAATTTAACATGGAGGAGAGCTTTTACAAGCTGTCCGGCTATGTCGAGATAAAGAATCTAACGTTTGGATACAACCGGTTGTCCGAGCCGCTGCTGAATGATTTTAACATGACCTTAAAGCCCGGCGGGAGCATTGCTCTGGTGGGCGCATCCGGCTGCGGAAAATCCACCATTGCAAAGCTCATCAGCAACCTGTATAAGCCGTGGAACGGCGAAATACTCTTTGATGGCAAAAAAAGCGATGAGATACCACGAGAGATATTCACCGGCTCTGTTTCGGTGGTGGACCAGGATATAATATTGTTTCAGGACAGCGTGAATAACAACATCAAGACATGGGACAAATCCATTGAGGATTTTGAAGCTATCTTAGCGGCAAGGGACGCGCAAATACATAGGACAATCATCGACCGCGACGGCGGCTACGACGCTCCCGTGCTGGAGGGCGGCAAGAACTTCTCCGGCGGCGAGCGCCAGCGCCTTGAGATAGCCGGTGCGCTTGCCAAGGAACCGACCATCGTCATCCTGGACGAGGCGACCAGCGCCCTTGACGCAAAGACCGAATACGATGTGATAAGAGCCGTCCGTGACAGGAACATCTCCATGATTATCGTAGCCCACCGCCTGTCCACCATCCGCGACTGCGACGAGATTATTGTCCTGGACAAAGGCAAAGTGCTGCAGCGCGGAACGCACGACGAATTATACGCGATGGATGGAAAATACCGTGAGCTGGTGTCTATGAGTTAGGAGTGAGGACGATTAATTGGTTTGAGGATCAGATAAAAAACAGGCTGCAAAACGACGAGGACAATTTCTCCGAGGCGTTTACCGCGCTGTCTTCCATCGTCATGGGAGAGACCGCTGCGAAGGCCGGTCTTGTCACGCTCCGGCAGAAGACCCGTAATGCTGTTCAGGAGATACTTAAGTTTTTCGGGCAGGACATTATTCCTGTTCCCGAGAGCATAACGGATACCGCCGAATATTTGAGCTACTGCCTAAGACCTTCCGGCATTATGAAGCGCAGGGTGGAACTTAGCGACAAATGGTGGCGCGATGCCAGCGGTCCCATGTTGGGCGTACTGCAAAACGACGATATTGTGGCGCTTTTGCCCTCAAAAAACGGGTATTCATATTTCGATTATGAATATGGAAAGCGGGTCGTTTTGGATTCACAGACAGCAAAGAACCTGCAAATTACAGGGTATTGTTTTTACAGACCGTTCCCGGCTCGCGAGTTGTCGGTTATGGATTTGGCAAAATATATGCTTAAAACCATCACCCGCGGCGACATCTTCTTTTACCTCGCCATCATGTCGGCGGTGACGCTCATGGGCCTCATTCAGCCAAAAATCTCCCTGCTGCTGTATTCCCATATCATTCCGCTGGGCGACACGAGCGTACTATGGGCGTTGGGAACGCTGATGATTTCGCTGGTGCTCGCCACACAGATTTTAAACCTGAGCCGGAGCCTTATTATGAATCGGTTAACCATGCGACTATCCAGTACCGTCGAGCCCGCCGCCATGATGCGTTTGTTAAACCTGCCTGCCGGATTTTTCAAGAAATACGCAGCCGGGGAGCTTTCTCAGAAATTGTCACTGATTACGTCGGTCTGCAATTCCATCTTTTCGGCTGCCACGGGGACGCTGCTGACCTCGCTGTTCTCTCTGGCCTATTTTACGCAGATTGCTAACATCACGCCTGCGCTTATGATCCCGGCACTGCTCATCATTGGCGCGACGCTTGCTATGAACATCATCACAACGCTGGCTTCCATGAAGATACAGCGTCGTTCGCTGGACGCTTCAGCGAAGCTGTCCGGTATGACCTACTCTATGCTGTCGGGTATCCAAAAGGTCAAGCTGACCGGCTCGGAAAAGCGGATTTTTGCACGCTGGGCAGCCCGTTACAAAAAGGCTGCGGATTTCACATATAACCCGCCTTTCATCCTGAAATACTCCGGTGTCATCAGTGCCGTCATTACCACAGCGGGGCTTGCAGCGGTGTACTTTGTTTCCATCATCTCGCAAATCGGCGTTGGAGAATACATGGCCTACAACACAGCTTACGGTATGGTGTCGGCGTCTATATTGTCTCTTGGCTCGCTGACGACTTTCTTTGCAGGACTTAAGCCGCAGCTTGATATTGTAGAACCCATCCTGAAATCCGTACCGGAGATAAGCGGAAGCAAAACGGTCGTAACTTCCCTGACCGGTGGCATAGATATCCAGAACCTCACTTTCCGCTACGACGAAGGCGGCAGGAACGTACTGGATGGCGTAAACATGAGAATCAGACCGGGGCATTACGTCGCCATCGTCGGCAGGACCGGCTGCGGAAAATCCACGCTGGTGCGGCTGCTGCTGGGATTTGAGAAGCCGGATAAGGGCGCAATCTACTATGACGGCAGGGATATTGCCAAACTCGACCTGCCCTCTCTGCGCCGCAAAATCGGCGCGGTGATGCAGAACGGGAAACTGTTCACCGGGGATATCTACTCCAACATCGTTATTTCCGCGCCGGGTCTGACGCAGGACGACGCATGGGAAGCTGCGCGTATCGCGAGCATTGATAAGGACATTGAGGAAATGCCAATGGGTATGCACACTGTCATCACCGAAGGCAGCGGTGGCGTTTCGGGCGGGCAGAAGCAGCGGCTCATGATTGCGCGGGCTGTTGCGCCCAAACCGAAAATTTTGATTTTCGATGAGTCCACCAGCGCACTTGACAACATCACACAGAAGCACGTCGCCGACGCACTGTCGGGACTGAAATGCACCCGCATTGTTATCGCACACCGGCTGTCCACGATAAAGGAATGTGACCGTATTTATGTTTTGGACAATGGGAAGATTGTCGAAGAAGGCACATTTGACGAGCTTTACGCGAACAATGGCTACTTCCATGAGCTCGTCAGCCGGCAAATGATAGAGGAAAAGGAAGCGTAGCGTATATAGATTTACGCTAACAAAGATTAAGATGACGGACGAACAGCGCAGACAGTCTTTGAGAAATCTCGGTGCACAGGATTCCGACATAGATGGCCTGCTTGATTACACGAAAAATGTTTTTCTGCCCCACCTGGATACCGGCGGCGGTGACCTCTCGCCTAAATGGCCTGAGCTTTGGGAGAAGGCGCGGGAACTGTGCGGTACGCTGCCTCGTCTGGAGATGTTCGAATCAGCAGCGGGGACTATACCCATCATATACCCCGGGAGCGAGGCAGACTTTGAACGGCTCTTGCGGGAGATTGTATACAAGGACAAGGAAATGCCGGATATTGGCAATGTTGGCGCGCAATTTTTATTCGGTAAAACGCTCCGGTTCATTATCCTGTCCAATAAGCCGTACAGCGGCGTTTCGGCAAATTGGTTTCATCTGGATGAAGGAACGTGGATGGAAAAGTCCATGACGATCCGTAAGTACCACGAGTGTACCCACTACTATACCAAACGCTTCTTGGGTTCCTCGCGGAATAACCTGCACGACGAGCTGATCGCGGATTTCTGCGGCATGTACGCCGCTTTTGGCAAGTACCGCGCAGACTGGTTTATGAAGTTTTTTGATATGCGTGCCGGTATGTACTCGAAAGGCTTGAGCGAGGCGATGATGGAGGTCGTCCGTAAGTTGGCCTTAGCAGCGGCCAGAGGGGCTGAGGCATGGTCGAAAACCGAAAGCTTCAAACGGTTGGACGAAGCCGGGCGGATTGAGTATCTGTCCAAAAAGGAACTGCTCGAATATGTCTGATGATACGGTTAAACAAAATATGTAAAGGAGGAGAACATATTGGAAATCACAAAGACAGAAAACAACGCAACCACAGTACTGAGCCTGTCCGGGCGGTTGGACACCACTACTGCGCCGCAGCTTCAAGACATACTTATCCCCGTGCTTGATAGAGTAACGGAAATCGTGTTGGATTTTGCAAATCTCGCCTATTTGTCGTCCGCCGGGCTGCGTGTACTGCTGACGGGGCAGAAGACGGCAAAGGCGAAAAACGTGTCCATGATAATACGCAATGTTTCGGAAGAAATTGCGGAAGTTTTCGACATGACCGGGTTTTCGGACATACTGACGATTGAGTGACTGCGGGGGCGAGAGCGGCATCATGGATGATAACAATAAACTTATACGGCTGATTTACAGACGCTGCCTGATTCCTTCAATGCTGGCAATACTGGGTGGCGCGATCGGCCAAATCGTTACAGCCATGATTGTCGGTCGGGCGCTCGGCGCAGAGGAATTGTCGGTAATCGGTCTGGCTCTCCCTGTCTACTATGTATATGCCACTGCCGGGGCTATGCTGGGAGTCGGAGGCACAGCGGTCTGCGCCCGGCTTATCGGGCAGGATCGTTTTGAGGACAGCAGGCGCGCCTTTACTGCCGTTTATTTACTCACCATGACAATCGCCATCGTATTGACCGCCATCATGCTTCTTTTTTCCGAGCGGGTTACTTCCCTTTTGGGCGTGACTCCCGATATGGATATATTCCCGAAAGTAAGGGATTACATACGGATCCTCTCCATAGGCGGCGTGTTTATAATGAGCATTTATCCGGCCTTTAACCTTCTCCGCTTGGATGGACGCAACAAGTCTGTCGCTTCGGTGTTCTTCGTGATGTCAAGTACAAACGTTTTTCTCAGTTACGTTTTGGTAACGCAGTTAAACATCGGCGTTACGGGTGCCGCCATCGCCACGGTATGCGGTGCGGGCGCATCAGGCATATTTGGTGCGGTTTTGCTGTTTGCCGGCAGCAAGAATTTCCGTTTGATTCATCCGGAAAAAGGCAAAGCAGAGGGAGAACAGGAAGTGGTCGGATTCCGCCGTTTGGCATTGGATATCGTGGTATACGGCAGTCCGAGCGCACTCGAAAATCTGTGCATAATGGCAAGAACGATAGCGCTCAACTGGATGCTGATATCTGCGCTTCAAAACATAGCTGCGCTGTCCGCATTTAAGGTGACAGATTCCGTGAACGGATTCGCCCAAATATTCATTGCGGGTGCTTCGGGTTCGATGATCCCGTTTATTGGCGTGTTCAGTTCCGAAAGGGACACGCGCAGCATACGCCAGCTTTTGGCGCTCGGATTCAAATGGGGACTGGCTATGACGGTCGCTTTCACAGCGGTCTGCTTGATTTTTGCCGGTCAGGTATCGGAACTCTTCGGCATGGGCGGCGGCGATAATCAGGCAGTCGCGCTCCCCGCTATCCGGTTATTTGCTATAAGCTTTCCTCTTGCCGCAGCCAATAACATACTGGTCTGTCTGTATCAGGCTAATGGGCATACAGCCGCCGCCAATATCCTGACCCTCGGACGGTCGCTTGCGTGGGTTCTTTTGGCGGCTTTCATTTTGACGCCGGGCATGGGAACCTCAGGCGTGTGGCACAGCTTCTGGATTGCGGAACTGTTGGCATTGATGTGCGCGGCTGCCGTCAGCGCCGTTTACCGTAACAATAATAAATATTTATCAAGGCTGTTCCTTTTGAACACAAATGCGGAGGCAAACGGCAAGTATAAGTCTTTTTCTGTTAAAAACTCCACAGAATCAATCACCGGGAGCGCTGCTGCCATATGCGGTTTCTGCGAGACTAACAGCCTCAGCCCCCGGCAAACCATGGCGATTTCCCTTGCCATTGAGGAAATGCTTGTCATGATTTGTGAACACTGCTTTGAGAAAAACAGCGCAGATACCGTGAATGTCCGTATTCTAATCTATGAAAATAGAACCGTACTGCGTATTCGCAACGTCGGCAAGGCGTTCAACCCCGTTGCGTATTATGAACAGGAGAATATGAAAAGGCAAAGCGATTCTGACGGGATTGATGCGTTTGCGGACAGCCTCGGCATCGGGATGATTATAAAGCTGGCCGAAACGGTGGATTACCGCAATACTTTCGGCGTGAATAATCTGGCGATTACAATATGAGAGGTAAATATATGAGCTGCTTTAGCCATGACAATTATTGCGGTGAAATCGTGTATAACGGGTAGCGGCTGAGCTTCGAGTCCGCCGGAACAGAGGACGTTGGGCGGCTTGCCTAGCCTTGACGAAGCCGGGCTTATGGAGGCTTTGGCGGCGAGAGGTCTTCTGGATGATCAGAAAAAGCAAGGAGGGAAAACAAATGCTGAAAAGACTTGTGTTCGCGGTGGTTATCTGTCTGTTTGTCATCGCGATCATATCCGGTTGCAGGGGCGATAACGCGGGGACGACAAGCGTTCCGCAGACCTTTATCCCCGAAGAATGGGTTGGCAAAAAAATAGGCGTCATCATCGGGACGATACATGACCAGGTTATCGCAGAATACATACCCGGTTCCGTCCCGGCTTATTTTAGCGACAGCCAGTCCATTGTCCTCGCGCTGAGGAACGGGCAGATAGACGGTATGCTCTCAGACAGAGAGGAATTTGAAAAAGTACATTCCCCGCACTATCCCGACCTGAGGCTGTTGGAGCCGGAATTTGACCCAAGCGAGGCCGGTATGCTGGTTTCTAAGGAAAAACCCGAACTTCTGCAAAAAATAAATGAATTTTTGGCGGAAATCAAAGCGGACGGCACCTTTGACGAAATGTACGACCGCTGGCTGGGCGGAGACGAAATCATGCCGGATATACCGCAGGGAACAGGCGAGGTTTTGAAATTCGGCACAAGCGGAATCTCGGACGGGTTTTCTTATTTCAAGGATGGTGAAATCGTGGGTTTTGACATTGAGTTCGCCAAAAGGTTCGCCGCATGGGCAGACATGATACTCGAAACGACCGTGATGGATTTTTCGGGACTGATTCCGGCGCTTCAGTCGGGGAAGATAGACTTTGCCGCTAGTTGTTTTGCCATCACCGAAGAACGCAAGAAAAGCGCGGATTTCACCGATCCGTACCTCAGTGCCGCCAGAGCGCTGATCGTTCACGACCCCGCCGCCGCGGTTTCGGATGAATCCGGCGGGCTGATAAGCTGGCTGAAAACGGGCTTCGATCGCAATCTGCTCCAAGAAAACCGATGGAAGATGATTGTCGACGGCTTGCTGGTCAGTATCCGCATCACCATCCTTGCTTTCACACTCGCGACACTGCTCGGTTTCGGTGTCTGCGGGTTGCGAATGAGCAAAAAACCGGCTCTTAACGCTTTCGGCAGTATTTATGTGACGGTCCTGCGCGGGACGCCCATCGTTGTTTTGCTGATGATTGCCTTCTACGTCATTTTCGCCAAGAGCAACATCAGCGGCACAACTGTCGCGATTATCGCGTTCGGGGCCAACGGCGCGGCGTTCATCGGCGAGATTGTCCGGAGTGCCATCCTGACCGTTGACAAAGGGCAAATTGAAGCGGCGAGGAGCATGGGCTTTTCCAAAGCCGGCGCGTTTTTTACCGTGACTTTCCCGCAGGCGGTGCGGGTGGCGTTCCCGGTGTATATGTCCGAATTGATCTCATTGTTCAAGACAACGTCTGTCGTCGGATATGTCGCCGTCATGGACCTGACCCGGGCGGGGGATATTATCCGCAGCCGCACCTATGACGCATTCTTCCCGCTGCTTTTCGTGGCGCTGGTGTATCTTGCCTCGGCCTCGCTGATGATTTGGCTGCTTGGTTGGATTAACCGCAAAACCAATAAACGCTTGAGGAGGGGCAACGCATGATTACCGTTCAAAACTTAAAAAAGAGCTTCGGTTCTCATGAGGTTCTGAAAGACATCACAACGACCATCGAAAAAGGCGAAATCATCACCATTATCGGTCCCTCCGGCAGCGGGAAAAGCACCTTTCTGCGGTGTTTGAATCTCCTGGAACAGCCTACCGGCGGCGTCATTGCGTTTGAGGGAAAAAGCCTCACCGACAAAACGACCGACATCAACCAAATCCGCAGGAGAATGGGTATGGTGTTCCAAAATTTCAACCTATTTGCCCATATGAGCGTACTTGAGAACCTCTGTGTCGGGCAGAGAAAAATGCTCAAAATTCCGAGAGCCGAAGCGGAAAAAACCGCGCGGGAATTGTTGGCGACCGTCGGTCTTGCCGAGAAATCCGATGCTTACCCGGACGAGCTTTCGGGCGGACAGAAACAGCGCGTAGCGATTGCCAGATGTTTGTCCATGAAACCCGACATCATGCTGTTTGACGAGCCGACAAGCGCACTTGACCCGACCATGGTAGGGGAAGTCACAACCGTCATCAAGAGATTGGCGCAAAACGGCATGACCATGGCGATTGTCACCCATGAGATGGCGTTCGCCCGCAACATATCCACCCGAATTCTGTATATGGACGAGGGCGGTATTTACGAAGAAGGTCCGCCGGACGTCATTTTCACAAACCCAAAACGGGACAAAACGCGGATGTTCATTCACAGAATCAAGAGCTACATCTATACAATCGGCTCGGAGGACTATGACTTCATCGACATGATGAACGGGCTTATCTGGTTTTGCGACGCCAACGCGCTCTCCAAAATCAACGCCTATAAAGCGCAATTGGCGGTAGAGGAACTGGCGGCTCTGCTGCCAAAGCATCAACCCGCCGAAATCTCCCTGAGCTTCCCGGAAAGCCAAAGACAGTTCACTCTCACAGCCCAGTACGGCGGCGACGACAAAAACGTGCTGGACGGCGACGGGTTGGGGGCGCTGATTGTCAAAGGCGGCGCAGAAAACATCGCACATGCGTATGACGGGCGCAACCGGCTTGTTGTAACGTGGAAATGAAAAACGGCTCGCACATGCGGAGGATTGGCGGAGATAAATATATGAGCTGCTTTAGCCATGACAATTATTGCGGTGAAATCACGTATAACGGGCAGCGGCTGAGCTTCGAGTCCGCCGGAACAGAGGACGTCGGGCGGCTTGCCGAAATGTATGCCGATACCGCGATACACGCCGGGAATTACAGGGAACGGTTTGATCTGTCCGGCCCAAACTGTTTTGAGAAGATCGGCGGTATGTTTGTTGTGCATAGCGAGGACAGTATATTAAAAGAACTCGCCGGGAACAATTCGTTTTTTGCGGTGATCAAAGACTCCTGCGGCAAGATCATCGCTATTCTTTGGGTTTCGCGCTCGGATCCGAGCTTCGTGGGCTTTGACCCGGATTTTTCGTCGGCGCTTCCCGAAGCGCGGCAGCGCGAAATCTCGGACGCGTTAAGAGACGGCAAGGTATTATACCCAAGGGAAGTCATCGTTGACCCCGAGCACCGGTGCAAAGGCATGACCGATGTTCTATGCTACACCGTCTTTTCCGCGGCGCACGCTAACGGATATATCTGCTCGCTAGGCGAGGTATATAAAGTGTGCGGTTATCGTATAGGAGACATGATTATGGAAACCGATATGCTGAATAGGGGCGGGTATCAGACGATTCTGGGCATGGGCGGCCGGTTTATCGGCGCATTCCCCTGCCGCAGAGCGTACGCGGGATGCTTGGAAGTTACTATCGAGCCGCAGGTTTTTAGCCTGTGGTACGATGAAATACTGCCTGTTTTGAAACAGTCCGTATACGACTGCGGCGCTTGCGTGCAATGGGAGAATCAGGCATGAAAAGTATCAAAACCAGAATTCTGCGGTCTTTTCTGGCCGTATCCATCGTTTCTCTTGTCGTCACCAGTTTGTTTTCCGAAATCAGCATGTTCAGAATGCGTGACGCTGCCAGCGGCGGCAATGAACGCATCGGCAGCCAGGCCGCCGACAGCAGTGAAACCGCCCTTATAGATCAGGCGGTGGCGAGCGCCGCCGATTTAGCGGACGCGAAAGCGCGGGTGATAGACGGCGAACTTTCCCAAATCGTTAAGAGTATCGAGGTCATAGCCGCCTATACAAACTACCTGTATTCCCATGCGGAGGAATTTTTGCCGGTTTCGTTCAGCCGCGCATCGGCGTGCCCGCCGGGCGAGCTGGTTATGCAATGGGGACTTGCGCCCGGCGTGTCTGAGGAGGACGTGGAGGATGAATTGTTTTTGCACGGAAACATGGAAAGCGTGTACGGCGCGGTCATGGAAAGCAATCCCGCCATATACAGCATTTACCTCAGCACGGAATCCGGGATCAATTCCGGTTATGACGCTTTTGCGGAAACAAAGTCGGATGTTTTTGAGGGACGAAACCTTCCATGGTATGAAAACGCCAGGGACAGTGGCGCGCTGTATATCTCCGAGACCTACCAGGATGTGTTTGGGCGCGGCCTGACCGTTTCCATGTCGATGCCCTGCTACGGAAAGGACGGCTGCTTTATCGGCGTCGTCGGATTGGATATCCTGATAGAGGATTTGAACGAGATGATCCGCCAGACCGTCGTGGGGGAAAGCGGCTACGCCCTGCTGCTGAAGGGCGATGAGAAAATCATCTCCGCGCCTGGACTCACTCCGGAAAATGAAGGAAATATGGAGTATTTCCTCGGTGGCGTGTTCGTGGAAATCCATGCTAATATGCAAACCGCGCCCCATGGCGCAATGCAATCGTCTATTTCGCGGGACGGCGCGAACGAGGACGTATATATCATATGGGCGCCCGTTGAACTTACCGGCTGGAACATTGTCTTTGCCCTGCCGACCGGCGATATCCTTGCGCCGGCCCACGCGGCGCGCGCGGAGATCGAAAGGCTGGCAAATGAGACGGCCGCTGACGTTAATAGGCAGATATTGTATTCCAACCTGATCCTGATCGGTTTATTCGCTTTTGTGATTGCCTTTGTAATATGGATGACCGCCCGTATCTCTGCAAAAATCACTAAGCCTGTTTCCGCCCTGACCCGCGAGGTGGAACGGATTGGAGACGGAAATCTCAATTACACCTCGCGGATACATACCGGCGATGAGGTGGAAGAACTCAGCCGGGGTTTCGAGCGCATGACGGCGGAGCTGCGGAACTATATCAGCAACTTAGCTCGCGTCACCGCCGAGAAAGAGCGCATCGGCGCGGAACTGGATGTGGCGAAAAAGATACAGGCGTCTATGCTGCCGTCTATATTCCCGCCGTTTCCCGAAAGACGGGAATTCGACCTCTACGCCAGTATGGAACCGGCGAAGGAAGTGGGCGGCGACTTCTACGATTTCTTCCTGATCGATGATAACACCCTTGCCGTAGTTATCGCCGACGTATCGGGCAAGGGGGTGCCCGCCGCATTGTTCATGGTCATCGCCAAGACGCTGATTAAAAACAACGCGCAGTCCGGCAAAAGCCCGAAAGAGGTCTTTGAGACGGTAAACAACATTTTGTGCGACAACAACGACGCCGATATGTTCGTAACGGCATTCATGGGATATCTCGACATTCCGGCAGGCCGGTTTACATTCGTCAACGCAGGACACAACCCGCCTCTGTTGCGGACCGGCAGGCAATTTGACCGGCTGAAAACAAAGCCCGGGTTTATCCTTGCCGGTATGGAGGATATGGTCTATAAGCAGGACGAGATCATGCTGAATTCCGGCGATGAATTGTTTCTGTACACCGACGGCGTGACTGAGGCGGTGAACCATGACCTTGAATTGTTCGGAGAGCCGCGCCTGCTGGAAACAGTGAGCCGCTATCCCGATTTGCCTCTCAGAGAGTTTGCCGTGTCGATTAAGCGCGAGATAGACACATTCGCCGAGGGAGCGGAACAGGCCGACGACATCACCATGCTCGCGCTGCGATATAACTCGGCTAAAGATGTCTCCCGCTTCAAGCTTTAGCTAAGCGGTGGGTTCATATTTCTCAACAGGTGGCGAGCATATCTCCCGCCTCATTGAAACGCTGACATAATGCCGCGCACGGCGCGGGAAAATGGATCTCTTGTTATAAGGGAGGCAAAGAAACAAAATGATCAAAAAAACATCGGCGATTGTACTCATGGTCGTGTCGGTAATTTTGCTTCTTACGGCATGTATGCCCAAAGAAAATGAGACGCCGCAAACCGGTGCCGGGCTTGGCTACGAAGAATTTATGGGCAAGGAAATAGGAGTAGCCGTCGGCGCCGTCAGCGAGCATGTGGTGCTGGAAAGTTTTAATGGGACACCGGTTTATTACTCCGATATGACTGCCGGTATCGAGGATGTGCGTATGCGCAGGATCGACGGATTTATGATGAACTACATCTCTCTGCGGCTTATTGCCTCGGAAAACGAGGATTTGGCGGCAATTGAAGTGCCGGTCGAGTTTTTTTCTGCGGAGGTTGGAGGCATGTCCAATGATCAGGCGGTACTCGACGGGTTCAACGCCATGCTTTCAACCCTCGAAGCCGACGGTACCCTCGCTGAAATGCAAACCCGCTGGCTGGAAGATATCATCGACCTTGCGACCCCGATGCCCGAGATTCCCCTGACCGGTGAAAACGGCACGCTCCGCGTCGCCACCACAGCAGACAGGGCGCCTTTCGCCTACATAGGCGAAAACGGGGAACAGAAGGGCATTTCGGTTGAGCTTGCGCTGCGCTTTGCGGCTTATGCGGGCAAGGATATAGAGTTTATCGAGATGGAATTCGGTGCGCTCATTCAGCATGTCGTCAGCGGGAAATCCGATTTGGCGATTTCGAACATGAGTATCACCGAGGAACGGAAAAAAAGCGTCGGTTTCACCGAACCTTATACAACGGATATTTTAGGGATAATCACGCTTAATCCAAATGCCACAGTGAGTGCCTACAATGCCGCCGGATTCATCGAAACGCTAAAAACCGCGATTGAACGTAATCTGATCACGGAAAACCGGTGGAAACTGATTGTGGACGGATTGGGCGTGACGATGACCATCGCGGCCTTGGCGCAGCTTTTCGGCACGGTATTCGGCGCTTTCGTTTGCTTTGTACTGATGCGGAAAAACAGATTCGTCAACTGGCTTGGGCGCTTATACTGCGGATTGATTCACGGTACGCCCATCGTAGTGCTGCTGATGATAACCTATTACATCATTTTTGGAAGTACAAGCATATCCAATGTCCTTATCGCAGTGGCGGCGTTCACTATGGTAACGGGCGCAGGTGTTGCCGTGAACCTGAAAGGCGCGATTGACACGATTGACCCGGTGGAGATTGAAGCGGCGCGGAGCATTGGCTTCTCGGCGTTCCGGGCGTTTACGACGGTCACGCTGCCGCAGGCGGTCAAACGCGCGCTGCCGGGGTATAGCAACGGCTTTGTGGAATTGGTGAAAGCCACCGCTATCGTGGGCTATATCGCGATCCAAGACCTGACCCGCGCGGGAGACATTATCCGCAGCAGGACATATGATGCATATTTCCCGCTATTGTACGTGGCGGTGATTTACTTAATCGTAACGACGATATGCGTACAGCTATTCAAATTCATTGTAAAGAAAATCAACGGGGAACTCGACAAAACTCACAGTCGGCGGTTGCCCGGAGGTTCTGTACTCGACAAGAAAGTTGCACGATTGGTGACAGGCGGGGACTTGGCCGCCACATACACATCGGAGGCAGAGAAAGGAGACGGATAATGAGCATCATATCAGTAAAAAACCTCGAAAAACGCTTCGGGGAGAATGTGATTTTGCAAAACATATACGCCGAAATCGAAAAAGGCGAGGTTATTTCCGTCATCGGCCCTTCCGGGACAGGCAAAAGCACGTTTCTCAGGGCAATCAACTTTCTCGACCCGCCCACGGACGGCGAGGTGTTCTTCGACGGAGAAAAAATCACAAAGAAGAACGTGGATGCGGCGCGGCGAAAGATGGGCATGGTGTTCCAGAGCTTCGGGCTGTTTTCCCATCTGGACGTGATGGGCAACCTCACGGCGGGGCCTGTCTGCTGAACATGAGCTTTTCGGAGAAGCTCTGCACATATGAGTTATCGGTTTCCTACGGTGGAGAAATATCCGACGCGCTGGAAACTTCATGGGATGAACTGTCCGCGACAATGGTGCGAAACAGCGCGAAAAATCTACGCCATGAATATGCCGATGGAAAAAACACTATCACGGCGGCGTTGTGAGAAGAGGTTGCCATCTGCATGTGCGACGAACTGCGGCGAACTGAATAAATCACAGGCGATGTTTTCGAGGACACACAATTTAAAATAGGAGGAAATGTATACATGAAAAAGAAGAAGATGTTATCCCTGTTGCTCGCGCTGGTAATGCTGCTCTCGCTACTGCCGACACTCGCCATGCCTGCGCTCGCCGCGCCCGGCTCGCCTACCGGCCTTCTGGTTGTCGGGGACTCGATTGCCACAGGTTATGGGCTTGCCTCGCAGGATCAAAGCTTCGGCGACCTGGTGGCCGATGGCTTGTTCGGACCCGGCTATGCGTCGTCGTACACGAATCTCGCCGTCGACGGGGCAAAATCCGCCGACTTGGCAAGTCTTGTCGCCGCCGGCGCTATTGACGCCAACGTCCTGGCCGGCGACGCGATCATCATCTCCATCGGCGGAAACGACGTGCTGGGTCCGTTTTTCTCAATAGCAAAAACAGCGCTGGGCCTTTCTCCGACGGCGACAAATGCCGAACTGCAGGCAAAATGCGCAGAAAATCCGAATGCGTTGCTATTGATAACCGCTGAGCTCACATCAAATCTGCCCCAATTCAGTCAAATCGCCGATGATTTTCAAGACACCCTATATTCCGACATCATCTTCCCTATTCGAGGTCTGGTCGCCGACTACAATCTGCTTAATCCTGCAACTCCTTTGCCTGACCCCGAAATATACGTATTGTCAATATACAATCCTTTTGACGGCATGCCGGGATTCGAAGCGCTTTCTTCCGCCGCCGATCTGGTAATTTCAAATCTGAACGACTCCATTTTTAGCGAAGACGGGTTTACTTGCATCGACGCATATACGGCGATGAAAGGGAAAGCGCTGAACCACACAAATATGCTGTCCCTCGACATCCATCCGAATTTTTATGGCCACGTTGTGATAGCGACCGAGGCAAAGACGGCGCTAGGAATCCCTGCGGTCGGGCTTCCTGCGGGGTACTGCGACCTGACGACCGCTGCCAGCCCTGCCGCCGGCGGCAGCGTGACGGTGCTGACGACGCCGGTCGGTTCCGGAAGCACATATGTCATGGACTCCAGCATAACCGCGACTGCTGCTGCGAACAGCGGCTACGAGTTCGTCGGGTGGCAAATAGATGGCTATTCGCTTCCGTTCCCGGTCAATCCCATAACGTTCAGGATGCCATACGCGAACTGCACGCTGACTGCGGTATTCAAAGAGGTATACCTGCCATATGTTATGCTCCGCGACAATTACCGCTTTTCCAACTCCTCCGCAAGCTTCGGTTATGGCGGCGGATACCGCATACCGGTTGAGCGCTACGCCCAGCTTTTCGGCAGCGCAAACGCTGCAACACTGTATAACCAATTGGGCGAATGGGGCGGCTCCTGCTTTGGGTTCTCTATCACGGACCTGTCCTTTTTCTGGAAGAACCTCTCACTGGCGCAGTACCAGTCCGGCGCCGTCAACGTGTACGATCTTTACGCCCCGGGATCACCGGGCGCGTCGCTGACGAAGCTCATCGAGTTATTCCAGATCAGTCAGTTTGCCACGGTGGTATATAACCCGATGCACTACACCAATAGAGACAACCTGATAGGACTTGTCAACGCGGTCGAAAAGCTCCAGAACGGTGATAATAATGCGGGCGTCCTGCTCGGAGTGATGTCCCCGGAGAGGGGCGGCCATGCGATCGTGCCATATGCCGTGAAGCAGACCGGCGCGACCCAGTATGAGCTGTCGATCTACGACAACAACTGGCCGACCGATGCGAACCGGAAGATGACGCTGGATACGGCCACCGGCAAATGGAGCTACGAATTGTGGTCCGGCATGCTGTTCGGCGCCGATTCCAGGTACCCCAACGACTATGTCGGCTATATTCCCTATAAGGATGTGTTTGATATCGTGGACAGTGTGACAGGAATCAGCATTGCGGGCTTTGGTAGCGTGAACCTCTTTGTGCCGAGCGGCTCGGAAGTGCGTGACGCGAACGGGGATTCTGTAGATTATGACAATGGCAACGGCTACCAAGTCGTGTTTATGAATCTGACTCAGGCGGGCGCCGCCAATCCGCCGCCAAACGACCTGTTCTCGCTCCCAAATGGCCTGTATAACGTGCTGCCGTCTTCCGGCAGCGGAGGAAACGGGGCGACTTTCTTCAACGATAGCCAGAAACTGCAGGTAAGTACCGGCGATCCGAGCGCACCGATCAATGGAGGGATTGAGGGCGGCGCCCTTTCAGGCGGTCTGGGCGGCAGCGGTAAGAAGGACTTTTCAATCGAATACAGCGACTATGGTAACGCGTCCGGCCCCATAGAGTTAAAAGGCACGGCTGACGGGAGCTTCAATCTGTCTGTCAGAGGCAATACCATAGTCGCCACAGGCAATGCGGAGTTCACCGCGACACAAGGTTCGCGAAGTGTGGGCTATTCGACGGCAAGCGGAGAGGACACTGTTATATCGTATTCAGTCACATCCAATCCATCCGGCGGCGGCGGTGGCGGCGGGGCCTTAAGTGCAGTGCCGAAAGTGGATGCATCATCTGACAGCGATACCGCAGCGACTCCCGCTCCAAGCGCAAGTCCATTTTCTGATATCACTGAGGGCGCATGGTACTATGACGCTGTCATGTTTGCGTTTGAGAAGGGTCTTATGGTTGGCACCAGCAGCGACAAGTTCAGCCCCGGCGCATCTCTGACACGAGAAATGATCGTTACCATTCTTTACAGGATGGAGAGATTAGGGATTAGGGGTCAGGGATTAGGAGACGAAGGTTACGACATCAATTCTCAACTCTCAACTCTCACTTCTCCATTCGCCGACGTGCTGGAGGGAGCGTATTACTATGAGGCTGTGATCTGGGCTTATGAGAACGGCATAGTTAAAGGATATGACGTCGGCGTAGGCGGAAGGTTCGGGTCGAACGACCCGGTCACCCGCCAGGACTTGGCTGTAATACTTGCACGGTACGTCGACTTTATGGGAATACAGTGGTCAGTGGTCAGTGGTCAGTGGTCAGGAGACGAGAGCAACGATAATACTCCTAACTCCTCACTCCTAACTCCTAACTTCATCGATGATGCAGATATTGCAAGCTACGCAAAAGATGCCGTTGAGAGGTTATATAAAGCCGGTATAATCAGCGGCTACCCGGATGGCAGCATGAAACCGCTAGGCGAAGCCACCCGCGCCGAAGTCGCCGCGATGCTTATGCGATTTCTAGAGGCTATGGAGTAAAGGGGGGAACATCAAGCCTCAGGGACTTCCGGGGATTCCAAGCTTTTGATAAAGTTCTCTGCAGCTGCGAGAAATACTTTAGCGTTTTCAAGCTGACTTTCAACCTCAGATTTGACGACAACATAGAATATATCATAATCGCTTTTGTTTCTCACTTTGAACGCATCTCTGAGAATATCTGAATGAACATCAGAGAATATACCGGGCTTTACATAGCTTTTCTGAAATTCTGCGATACTTCCGGAATGTGTTTTTGATGAAAACCCCGCTGTGGTTAGTACGGCTTGCATGGCATGAAAGATACCATAATATGAACGATTGGCAGAATCTGCAAATGTTCCGACTGACAACAATGCCTCTGCTGCTTGCAAGCATTGATGAGCTTTCTCAAGGCGCAACTCAACACTAGTGCGAACAATGTCATCAAGCACTTAGCATAACACCTTCTTCCATCACGTTCTTATAGAACGGCTCCACTGGAAGAAATTTGTAGAATGTTTCACAATCCTTGAAAAAGACCGTTACCACAACATCATGCTCATATCCTAAGTCCCAGCCAATACGCCACAGATCGTTTTCCAGCTCTCGTAGTTCATCCATGTTGACGTTAGCCAACACCATTATGTCGATATCTGATTCATCGTGATAATCACCCCGGGCATAAGAACCATACAGTATGACCTTGTCCAGCTTTTCACCAAGGGTATCCTTGGCTGCTTGGACGATCTTTGTCGTTATTTCATCTAACACAGTTTGACTACACATAATAATCCCTCGCTTCTTTCCATTATTATACAAAGCTACGGGCTTTTTTGCAAGAAAAGGTTTCGTATCCACTTCATGCCGGGGACATCAGCAGCTTGTTCATGCGTTCACTCCACCATAGGGACAAATCTGACCGGGAGTAGGCTTTCCCAGATAATCTTTCCGTCCTTTTTCAAAACCACATCCAATGATTGTACCGAATGTGCCTCACCCACAGGGATGAGCATCTTCCCGCCATCCTTTAGTTGTTCGATAAGCGCTTCCGGGATCCTGTCAGGCGCCGCTGTAACGATTACGGCATCGAAAGGAGATTCCTCCGGCCAGCCCGAGTAGCCATTCCCGTGCCGAGTCTTTATCGTGTCATATTCTAAGGCGGCAAATGTCTTTTTTGCCTCGGTAGCGAGGCTCTCTATCAGTTCGACCGTGTAGACTTCGCATCCCAGATAAGCCAGAATAGCGGACTGATAGCCTGACCCAGTCCCTATTTCGAGGACTTTCATTCCAAGCGACGGCTCAAGCTGTTCCGTCATAAATGCCACGATATAAGGCTGCGAAATCGTCTGTCCTAATCCAATGGGTAAAGGCGAATCATCATAAGCACTGCTTCGCAGGTACTCCGGGACAAAAAGGTGCCGAGGTACATTGCGCATGGCTTCCAAAACTGCTCCCGATTTTATACCACGCGGTATCAGTTGCTCGCTAACCATTCTATCGGCATGCGTCTCAAAGTCTTGTGTCATAGTTGCCGCTTGTCTTTCAGCGATGCCGCTTGGGGAATGTAGAATGTCAATTCCGCAGAAAGTGTTACCATCAATCTACCTCCGAATTATTGCTTGGCGGAATCGAGGACGAGGATATGCGTTTCTCCGCACTCAATTCGCTCCCGGTTTTTTCTCCTCACTGGCAAGTTTCGCCGACATCAGAGAGTAACCTATCCCCACCGAGCAGGTGAGACCCGTTTGCTCATTTACCCGACGCTTTATCTCATGCCCGATTTTCGCTGCGCCGCCAAAAACCTTCATTGAGCAGGTGACATCCAAAAATCCTTCATCAAGTGATATGTATTCGACTAAGTCGGTGTAGTCGCTCCAGATTTCATGCACCTGTTCGGACGCCTGTTCATACTTGTGGAAGTTCGGGCGCAGGTATATCCCATCCAGGCAAAGTCGGTGCGCCTCGCTGATGGGCATAGCCGAGCGGACGCCGAACTTGCGGGCTTCATAGCTGCAGGTGGACACCACGCCGCGTTCGCCCGGCAGGGCGCCGATTATCAGCGGCTTGCCGCTCAGTTCCGGGTTGTCCCGGACTTCGACAGCCGCATAGAAAGCGTCCATATCCACATGAATGATCGTCTTGTCCATAATCGTTCTCTCCGGAATGCCTGTGACTTGCAGATGGAGCACGGGTCAAAGTATCCTCGGGTCGCGCCGCATCAGCGACAGGTCAAGCATAATGCTCACTAC
>Ga0099364_10004467_pt1 | contig 21184 bp, 14 predicted proteins | sample TergutTh196P3_FD_73070 | JGI IMG/M metagenome (GOLD analysis project Ga0099364, IMG submission 73070) | Microcerotermes parvus P3 segment gut microbial communities from Pointe-Noire, Republic of the Congo - Th196 P3 | ecosystem: Host-associated > Arthropoda: Insects > Digestive system > Gut ... | reverse complement strand
TTGCAAAGGTAGGTTGCCGACCGCCGGGCGGCAACGTGCGGTACTCCGCACTGGAAGCCAAACACGTTCGTAGTCGGCTATCCGCCGACGCAACCGCCCGGCGGTCGGTTGCCTACCTGTCTTTTTTTCCCGCCAAGGCAGTAAGACACGATGTGCTACCACATCCAGCGTACCTGCACACTCCCCGCCACACCCTCGCGCTTGCCGATATAACCCTGCACGCCAAAGTCCAACGCCAAGGGCAACGCACGCTGCGATTTAAGACTCACGCCCAACTCGCCGATGCCCGTGCTGCCGCGCAAGGACGGAGCATCAATGTTGTAACCATACGTCGTTGCCTTTGCCGTACCCGCAAACTCGTGCTCCCATGCCGCGCCCCAGTAGGTGCTGACCCGGCGGTTGACGGCAGAGGTGCTGCGACCGCCCAAACGCAAACGATGAGAATCAATGCTCTCAAACCGCACCGGGTCATTCGTGGAAAGCGTGACCCGGTCGCCGTTTTGGTGCGTCCAGAAGTATTTGCTGTAAAGGTCGAGTGTGTTGCGGGAACTCAATTTTAACTTGCGTCCCAAGCCGAGGTGTGTGCCGATGTATGCCGACGATGAATCATAACCCGCCGCATTGCCTTGTCCGTCGAGCAGGTTGCTGGTAAAACCATTGTCCATGCCGCCCGCACGGAAACTGCCCTCGACATACACACTGTTACGCAAGTTCAAACGCCCCAGCAAGCCGCCGCCGTAATGGTACACATCACTATTGCCCCGCGCGCCGGTTACGTACAAGCCCGTATCGTTGCCGTTGCCGTATTCAAAGAACGCCCCGTAAGTCATCTTGCCCCGCGACGTATTCACACAACGAGTGATGCCTGTCAACAACGAGAAACCCTTCATGTCAATATGCGAACCCGTATTGTATCGGGAATCACCAAAGGAAATATCGAAGAACGCTCCGCACCGTGCCTGCTCCGTGCGCTGGGCGATCATGTCCCCCGTTTGGTTCAGCAAAATGCTGCCCGCCAGAAAACCTTCGGACAAAATCTTGCTCTCTGGGCGTAACTCCACCGATTGTACCGTCGCCCGTAATTGCTTTTCATCGGGCGAAATGCCGATGTCAACAAAGTTATAGCCCAGCGTTGCCCCGTGCTTGCCTGTACCGGTCGATTCAACATAGCCTTTAACAGTGGCTTTAATATCGGCAGCATCTGTATCTATTGCGTCGATGAGCGTTCTCTGGTCTCCTGCCTGTAAAGGTGTCGTCCCCCCCAGAGTGCTGACGGTAATTTTGGACGGTGTTCCGTCCTCCTTGCCCAGGACAGCACCGCCGACTGGGAACCACGTGGCTTCCTCGTTGTTCACCGTCAGCATCGCGTCGCCGGGCTGCATATCAGCGGGCAGCACGAAGTTCAAAAACTCAAAATTCGTCACCCCCGGCGCTTCAATCTGACTCGACAGGTTCAACGTATTGCCCGTAAAATCATCGATATTGGTCTTAGTGCCTTGGCCATCTCCGGTAAAGCCGCCGCGAAGAGCGTTGTCAAGGAAGGTCGGATCGCCGCTAATGTTCACCGTATTGTACGTGGCGATTGGCGTACCAGAACCATCAATCGAGGCACTTCCGCCCATAACATGATTAAACGTACCGCCGTTGATGTTAAGGGTGTTGTACGAAGCAATGGCAGTGGCACCAATACCATCGACTGATGCCACACCGCCTTGAATAAGGTACGCCGTGACATTTTCGACGGTAACGCTATTGTTCAAGGCTTCGGCAAGGGTAGCGGCACCGCTGCGACCAGAAGCCTGAGCCCTTCCGCCGGTAATATAGCCACTCCCTCCCAGTGGATTGCTGCCGCTGTTGATAATAGTAAGGTGATTATCTGTCGCCTTTGCACGGCTTGTGTGGTCAGAGTTATCACTGTTACTTGTAGCCTGGGCTTCCCCGCCTCTAATAGTCGCGGCTTGTCTTACACTAACTCCTCCGGTGGTATCGATGGTAACACGGTTATTTTTGGCAGTGGATTGGGCACTATTATTGGTACTGGTGGTATTGACGTATCCGCCGTAAATATAGGAACCGTTAAGCGTACCATCGAAGATGGTAATCGTGTTCTCCTCGACAAGGGCGGTAACATAATCGGGAGAACTATTGGCTCGTACGTACGCTCCGTAAATATTCTCCCCTGCTGTAACATCTTCGATGGTAATGCTGTTCTTTTTAGCGGTATAGTCGTTATTATTTACGCCGCTTGCCACGTAGTATGCCCCGAAGATGTAATCAAGAGTCCCGCTTTTAACGATGATGGCGTTGTGGTTCAGGATGTTGCTTTTGCCGGTGCCGTTGTTGAGGAAAGTTCCCGGTTGATAGTCGCCGGGTGGTGCGAGGTCGTTGGAGGTGGTTGTCCCGATGTGTTCTAGCAATGTGGGATCGTCATCGAAGACGATGGCAGGCGGTTTTTCCTCGTGTGCGCCTGCGCTTGCGGCAAGGAGGAGGAGTGCGATGAGGCAGGCAGTCGATAAAAGGTAGGCAGCCGACCGCCGGGCGGCTGCGTGCGGTACTCCGCACTTGGACTCTGAATACGCCTTTGGTCGGCTATCGCCGACATTGCCGCCCGGTGGTCGGCAACCTACCTTTTTTGCATCATTTTTACCTAGTCTGCCCCCCCCCCCCAGTTTAACATCTTTTGCTGTGTCATTTTTTTAATTTTAATGGTTTTACCGGCAACCCGGACGCTGTGCCGCTCCCTTGCGGCTTGTTTTGTCTATCGGCGATGGGGCGGGCGGTTCTGTGGAGAAAGTGCGGGCGGAGTTGAGGATGGTAAGAGATAGCGATTGTGCGGGTTGTGCCTTTGGGCTTCTTTTGCGGTTAGGAAAGAAATTTAACCGCAAAGACGCAAAGAAGTGCAAAGTACGCAAGGTTCAGACTCCTAACTCCTGACTCCTGACTCCTAACTGGGAGCATCCAAGTTTAGTGGGTGGTGTTTTATTTTCGTGATTGCCCTGTAAGGGCAAGGCGTAATAGCCTAGGGTTTCAACCCTAGGCAGGCGTGTGTTGCCTTGCCCTTACAGGGCGGCTGGTGAACGGGAGACGTTCCTTGCCCTAGGGCTGAAGCCCTAGGCTATGATGCTTCGTCCTTACAGGACGAAAAACACCCCCTAAACGTGGACACACCCCGCAAAAATTGCCGTTGCAAAATCACCGTTGCACGAAATCCCAAACAATGCTATAATGTCGGAGCCTTACGGGTATAGGAAACCGTAATCGACACCATGTACTTATTGATCAACAATCCAGTAATGAGAACACTTCATTCCCATCGGACGGTACTTCTCCTTGTTTTTGCTCTTTTACTCTCCGCACTCTTGTTCAATGCCGGCACTTGGCAGGGAACAGCACAGGATGTCTCGGAATCTCTTCTGCCGCTGAGACCGGAGCCTCGGGAACGTGTCGTGGCGCAGAGTTTTGTGCATGAATTGGAAAGACGGCACATTTCCCAGCGCGTACTGGATCGGGAACTCTCCAAAGAAGCCTTCCGGCTTTATATCAAAGCACTCGATCCGAGAAAATTGTTTTTCTATCAGTCGGATATTGACGAATTCCGGGCGAACTACGAACTGAGATTTAGCGAGACGATCAAGCAGTCTCCGGTCGATGTCCGACCCGCATTTGAAATTTATAACCGGTATCTTGCCCGGCTTGAAGAACGCGTCGGAATGGTGCATCAAATACTGGATGTGCCGATGGATTTTACGCTGGACGAAGAGCATATCTTCGACAAGAGAACGGACTTCACGCTTGATGATAACATCATCAGGCAAAGGGGCTTGCAGACCTTCCCCGCCACAACGGAGGAAGCCTACGAGCGGTGGCGCAAGCGGCTGAAAAGTGAACTCTTGGCACTGAAAGCCGAAGCGGACACAGGGCAACAGAAACGTGAACGGGATATTGCCGAAGGAAAGGAGCCGGAAGAAGTCGATGACCGCGACCCCGTGGAGCGGCTGAGATTGCGGTACACCAGTTTGCAGCGGCGGATGCTGTTTGAAGGACGCATCGACAATGATGAAATCCGTGCGAGTGTCCGTCAGCAGGCAAATGACGACGTGATGGAACTGTTCCTCAATTCCGTCGCAGGGGCTCTTGACCCTCATTCGAGTTATATGTCCCCCTCAACGGTGAGGGCTTTTCAAGACGGAATGATCAAGAACTTTAAGGGGATCGGCGCAACCTTGTCCTCCGAAGACGGATACATCGTCATCAGAGAAGTCATCACGGGCAGTCCTGCGGATCGGGCGGAACTCAAACGAAATGATAAAATCCAGGGGGTCGGACAAGGAAGGGACGGCAAAATCGAGGAGGTCATCGACTTCAAAGTAACCGATGTCGTCAAACTCATTCGGGGAGACGAAGGAACCGTCGTCCGGCTGGATATTTTACCGGGGGGAAAGGGTCCGTCTAAAATTGTCGAAATTGTCCGTGAAGAAATTCCGTTAGAAGACCGAGCCGCCCGGTCGGAAATTTTTGACACCGGCACGAAGCCCGACGGAACTCCCTACCGAATCGGGTTCATCCAACTGCCCGACTTTTATTTCGATATGGAAGCGGGGCGCAGAGGGGATCCCGAAGCCCGAAGTGCGACGGCAGATGTGAAAAAGAAACTCCAGGGTTTTGTCGAAGCGGGAGTCGATGCCGTGATTCTCGATTTACGCAATAACGGCGGCGGTGTCTTGGCGGAGGCGATTGGCATTACCGGGCTTTTCCTGGGACCGGGTACCGTCGTTCAGGTCAAGGATGAGCGAAGCACCCGACCGCAACCGAGAGGCAATACCGCCGAGTCGACCAGTACCGAATGGACGGGACCGCTCGTTGTCGTTACAAACAAGTTCAGTGCCAGTGCCAGCGAGATTCTTTCCGGGGCGATCAAGGATCATCGGCGCGGCTTGCTCATCGGCGATTCCACTTCGCACGGAAAAGGCACGGTGCAGTCGGTCGTCGATTTGAATGAACGTCTGTTTTCGGGCACCGACCTGGGGATGGGTAAGATTACGATTCAAGGATACTATCGCCCCAGCGGTGTTTCGCCGCAAGGAGGGGGAGTCGAAGTGGACGTGGTGCTGCCTTCTCTCTCCGATGCTATGGAAGACGTGATGGAGTTCGATTTGGACAATGCCTTGACATTACAACGGGTCGCGGCGGCACCCGGCTTTACACCGCGGCAATATGTAACACCGCAAATCATTACCGAATTGAAACGGCGTTCCAGCCAACGGGTTGCGGAATGTGAAGAGTTTGCAAAACAACTGGATCGGATTGCCGCATACAGAGAATCCAGAGCCAGAAGAGCAACGCCGCTGAATGAGGAAAAGTTTATGGAAGAAATCCGGCGTTTCAACACCGACGAATGGGAGCGTGAGGAGTTGGAAGAGATGATCAACAAGGACAAGACGATTAAGCGGGACTTCTATATCGAAGAGATGCTGTCCCTGACGGTGGATTACGTGAAAATTATGGAAGAACTCGGCATTACCTTTCCGCGAGAGCGGACGGTTCCGCAGCAACAGCAACGGCGGTCTTTGTTTGGGCTGGGGTTTTAGGGTGGAGGCACCGTAACGGCATGAAATTGTCCTTTGCGGTTAATTCTCTTTTTTTAACCGCAAAGTTCGCAAGGGAATGCGCAAAGGACGCAAAGAAAATGTCCCATTCCTTCCCGTTTATGGTACAGCGGTCGTTTGCTCCATCGGTTCCGCCTTGCAGCACGGGCAGTTTTTGGAGTTTCATTCCCGCCAAACGAGTGCTGCTGTGGGACAGGCGGGGACAATTTCCTCTGCCGACCGCTCGATTGCTTTTTGCAACGGTTCATCGAAAGGAACACCCATACGTGTATCAAAACCGCGTCCCAAAAATGTTAAACCAATCTTCTCGCCGTTCTTTCTGGAAAGGGCAATACAAATACCGCACTTGATACATTTTCTCGAATCGAAAACCACCCGGTCACTCTGCAACAATTCTTCCGGCACATCCCCCTCTGGTATTTCAGGGACATCGAAACGCTGCCGGTTGACTTTGTATTTCGCAATAAGTTTGAGCATCTTGCACTTCTTGCGTCCCTCTCCACATGTCCGGCAATGGCTGATATGATCACTCAACAACAATTCGAGTGCCGACCGCCGCATCGAGTGGACTTCCTCGGTTTCGCTCTCGATGACCATCCCCTCTTCGACAAGAACGGCACAGGACGGCACGAACTTGCCGCTCAGCGGTATCCTGTCATTCAGTTTTACAAGACAAACAAGACAGGACGTCAACAGCGGTTTTATTTCCGGCAGGTGGCACAGCGTTGGAATGTCAATTCCTTCGCGCCGCGCAACGTCGAGAATTGTTTCGCCGGACTCTGCCGAAACCGATTTGCCGTCGAGGGTAATTTGCATCTAGTCTATTATACCCGCAAGAGCGAGGCAGTGTAGTAGAGCCGTCTGCCGCGCCTGATTTTTTCACCGCAAAGGACGCAAAGACAAAAGGTAATGGAGCCCCGTTGATGGTAAGACACCGCCATCGTCCGATTGCGGTTCTGTTACCGTATCTCCGCCGAGCGGATGTCCCGAATGGCAGGATCATAGAAAAAGGAATCAAAATACTCCCGCTCCGCTTGATAATAATCAAACAACTCCTCCGGTCCCAAGTCCTTTTTCACGAAGCCGTACTTTTGCATCTCCCGAATGTAATCATTGTTCGGACGAAAACCCGGCATGTCAAAACGCTTGCCCGCCGTTAGTTGTTGATGCGTCCGCTGAATACTCTGCAACGTTTGCTGATAGACCGGATCGTCCGTATTGTCAAACACAATCCGCGAACAGATGCCGAGTCCGCCCGCTTCTTTGGCAAGCGGCGCACGGAGTAAAAAGGACATTTCAGGATGGGAAATGTTTACAATCGTCCCTCCCCAGGTCATGTGATGACGCGGAAAATGCCAGCCTTCCCAGGGTCGCACCTTCCCTTCCCTCGTTTCCTGAGAGGCATGGCATTCTCCGCAACGTTGCACCAACGGCTCGCAGTTAATGACGTTGTGATAGACTCCGCTCCGCAACGCTGCATACGTGCTGGTGTACGTCGCACTGGTGTCAATCCAAAGGCGGATCATGTTTTTCTCTTCCTGCGTCAGGTTCACATCGTAATGTTCCGGCTCAATATATTTAAGCAATGTACTCGAACCGCTGCCGATTTCGTAGGGTTCAAAATTACTCATCGCCCGGTTGCGGTTATCGACCACCCATTCTCCATGTAATGTCAGCCGGATGTAAGACATCGAGTGCATCGAAGTTTTATCGCCGGTCAAATCAAGTTTGCCGCCGTAGTTTTCCGGCGAATGACATGAAACGCAGTGCTTATCAAAAATCGGCTGTACATCACGCGGATAATCCACGAGCCGCGGTACTCCCGGTATCGGCTGGGGAATTGCCGGAGAGCGGCGGGTCGCCTGTAAAACCGGCGAGCGCATATTGGGTGCCTCGGTGCGTTCTTCGTGGCAGCCAATGCATGCCAATGTTTCGCCCGGCTGCAAGGTCAAAAAACTGTGCATCCGTTTGACGGCAATATCATTTTCGTCCAGTGCCACAAAGAAAATCGACTGCAACGCCGGCAGTTCCGCAAAGGCAGAACCGTCCTCCGCCACAGGAATCGTTCCGAGAATCTCGGCAAGTGTGAAGGAGCCGTTGATGGTCAACGGTTCCATGCCGCCGGAAAAGTTAATCGGTTTCGGAACCTGCCGCATCACGAGAAGTTTTTTAATCGTTCCCGGCTCTAACCCTTCCAACGCACGACCTTTTTGAACATCCTGCAAGACGACATATCCGGTCGCTTTGGAAAGGTCGGTGCGGTCAACGATGATTGCTTCACGGGGTCTTGATCCTACGGGTCGCGGCTCATGAACGGCAAAATCGGCTTCACGCAGTTCTTGGGGGAGAGAGAAGAGAGCCTCAAAACGTCCTTCGCCGTCCACAATCCAAATTGTGTTGTTGTTGGCAGTCAGAAAACATTCCTCGCTGAAAGCGTAGGGGTCTTTGAACCAACCAGTGCCGATCAGTCTCGCACTGCCGAGGTCATCGGGACCCTTTTTCGGCGAGACGATTGCCAGCCGTCCCATGTGTTCGGGTGCCCCGTGTCCCATCGAAAAACTGACGACAACCTTGTCGGTATTCGGTATCGGTTTAGCATCCAACATTGCAATACCGGGATGCAAATTTCCGTAATAGGGCATCTGTTGCGTGCCGTCGGGATTCATTGTCCAAAGATGATGGTAGTCCACTTGTGAGCGATCCACATATTCCCAGCGCATATAAATCACCCGACCATCGGGCAGAAGCCATGGGGTGTTGTCATGATCATTGTTACTGGACAAGAGCCGGACGTTCTGCCCGTCGGCATCGCAACGGTAAAGCACTGCAACGGGAGTATGCCAGCAATTGACAAACCGCTTACACCGTGCCGAGCAGAAGATGATGGTGCCGTCGGGGCAATAGGTCGGTTCAATGTCGTCGTAAATTCCATCGGTCAGTTGCCGAAGATTGCTGCCGTCAATGTCGATTTCGTAAAGATGAAACACATGCGTTCCGCCGGGGCGGTAGGAAAAAAGAATTTTTTCTCCGCTATAATGAAGTTGCGGATCGCGGATGCCGCCTCTTTCGTCATGGAGAATAATTTCGATTTCACCGGTTCGGATATTCTGTTTGACCAATGCAGAACCGTCTCCGTAGCCCCAGAGGAGTCCGTCTTCTTCTTTCCAGGCAAGTTCTCTGGGATCACGTTGCGGACCGGAATAATTACCGAAAGTGACGTACCAGTGGTCTCTGCCGGGAACGCGGATGGCGAAGATGATATGTTCGACATCTTTCATCGGACCTTCGAGCATTTTTTGGAGCATGGGTGGTTGTCTTGTACCGGTGCGGATTTTTTCCAGCAGTTCGCCCGTCAGTTGAGCGGAAACCTGCGTTGTCATAAGAGCGGTGAAAAGTACCGCCGCATGGAGAAGGAGAAAGAAACGGAGTTTCGTCATGGGACACCTCTTGTGCTGGAACCTGCGGCAAGTCTAGCACAAGAGGGGGGGAAGTGCAAGAGCGGGGCTGTTGTAAACGGCTGGAAGGGTGTGTTCCTTGCGGTAATTTTTTTTTACCGCAAAGACGCAAAGTTTTCGCAAGGGACGCAAAGTACAGATTGGGTGCGTTTCGGCACCAAGTCAAAAGGCAAAAATTGCTGATCGTTTCGTATTTTTGGGGGTAGTATTTTTAGGGAACCTTCTAAAAATAGATTCTTTGCGTTCTTTGCACCCTCTTTGCGACCCTTGCGGTTAAAAGAGTTCGGATTGAACCGCAAAGAACACATCCCGTTCCCGGCACGTGCCTCATTCCCGGACAATTCCTTCGTCAAAGAGTGCTTCCACAAATTCATTGGAATCGAAGACCGCCCAGTCGTCGGCGGTTTCGCCCAGTCCGATGAATTTCACCGGCAACTCCATCTGCTTGCGGATCGCCACCGCTACGCCTCCCTTTGCCGTGCCGTCCAATTTAGCAAGCACAAGTCCCGTACATTGCACCGCTTCCGAAAAATGTTTCGCCTGACTGATGCCGTTCTGTCCCGTCGTTGCGTCCAGAATAAGCAGGACTTCGTGCGGTGCTCCGGGAATTTGTTTGCCGATGACGCGGCGGATTTTCTCCAACTCTTGCATCAGATTTTTTTGCGTTTGCAGCCGTCCTGCCGTATCAATGATGCACACATCGGCATTGTTTTCTACCGCTTTGGCTGCTGCCTTGTGGGCAACGCTGGCAGGGTCGCTGCCCGCTTGTCCTGTTACGATCACGGCACCGAGCCGGTTTGCCCAAATGGTCAACTGTTCGACCGCCGCCGCCCGAAAGGTATCCGCCGCACCGAGGACGACGCTTTTCTTCTCGGCAATGAGCATCGACGTAAGTTTCGCAATCGTGGTTGTCTTGCCGCTCCCATTGACCCCGCAGACCATAATCACCGTGGGTCCTGATTCGGCAAAAATAATGGGAGCGGTCGGCTGCGCCATCGTTGCTTTGAGTTTTTCCTTGACCACCGCCAACACTTCATTCATTCCGGCAACCCGGCTTTGGAATTGTTTCCGCACTTCACCGGTAATTTCTTTCGCCGCCGTAACGCCCATATCGGTCTTCACGAAAACTTCAAAAAGTTCGTTCAGAAACTCGTCATCCACAAGTCTGCCCGACGATTTGAAAACGTCCCGAATATCAGTATTCAACAGCGAAACGGTCTTCGCCAGCCCTTTTTTAATGCGGTCAAACAAACCCATTGTAGTTATTATTTCCTTGCGTGTGTTCGCGGTTCACCTTGGAGGGTATTCTACTTTCCCAGTGCGGGATTGCAAGGGAGTAGGCTTTTTGAGCGATACACCATAAATGGGGAGGAATTGGACATTTTCCTTTGCCGTTTCAAACATATACCCTCCTCGCTCCTTGAGCGGGTTTGGTAACAAAGGCTGTCGGCGTGATACCCGTTGCCGATTGGTAGCGGCGGGTGATTGTATCCAAAATTTCTGTTGTCCGGCTCGTTTCAATAAGTGAGACTGTGCAACCGCCGAAACCGCCGCCCGTCATTCGTGAACCGATGACCCCTTCTATCGACTGCGCTATTTCTGTCAAATAATCAATCTCCGGGCAGGTAATTTCAAAGTCCTCTTTCATGGAAAGGTGGCTTGCCCTCATCAGTTCTCCACAGGTTGCCCAATCCCGCTCTGTGAGTGCCGTTGCCATTGCCGTTGTCCGGTCATTCTCCGTGATCACATGCCTTGCCCGGCGGTAGCATAAATCACCGTCCGGCTCTTGATTTAACCGGCTCCGCGCTGCTTCTAACATCGGCAGCGTTGCATCCCGAAGCATCGGCACGTCCAGCAGCCCGGCGGTTTTTTCACACTGGCGGCGGCGATCGGGATATTCGCTGCCGGTTAGTTCATGCTTCACATTGCTGTTGACAATCAGTACCGAAACGTTCGGATCATCCATCGGAATCATCGCCGGCTCTTTGCTTCGGCAATCAAGCAGCATCGCATGTCCCGCCTGTCCCATGACGGCAATGAGTTGATCCATGATGCCGCAGGGCATTTTGGCGTAATGGTGTTCCGCCTGTTGACAGAGTGTGGCTTTTTCGACCGGCTCAAAGGGCTGCCCCGTCATTACTTCGACTAATGTGCAGGCGGCAACTTCCAATGAAGCACTGCTGGACAATCCGCCGCCGAGGGGAACGTCGGAATTGATGACTGCCCGAAAAGCCGGTACGGGATTCCCTGCATCCCGCAAAGCAAGGCGGCTCACGGCGTAGTGGACGGTTCCTTGAACGTAACTTGACCAAACAACCGGCTCCGGCGGTTGCGATGTTCCGTCGGTCAAAATGACTGCGGATTCGTTTTTGTTCATACTGAACACCGTCGACTCACCGCCTTCGCCGGGACCTGCGGCGATGACAGTATAGCGTTCAATTGCCATCGGAAAGACAAAGCCGTCATTGTAATCGGTATGTTCGCCGATAAGGTTCACTCGTCCCGGCGCGGCAACGATCCAAGCCGGTGCGGCTCCGTATCTATCAGTAAAAGCGGATGTGGTTGCGGTGATGAGGGTGTGCATGTTATGGTTATTGTACCGGCTTAAAACTTTAACCGCAAAAACACAAGGTTTTCACAAAGGACACAAAGTGCTTCCGTGCTGTTTACGGTATATTCACAAAATTAGTCTTGAAGTCTTGACGAGGTCGCCGCCCGGTGCTTGTTTTTCGCTTTCTTACACCTGCACCTGTTTTGCGACAACAACGATGCCGTTTTCGGTGATTGTAAAGCCCCGTTGCAGGTCGCGTGCTAAGTCATAGCCGATGGTGGTGTAGGGGGGAATGTCCACATCTTTGTCAATGATTGCCCGGCGGATTTTTGAGCCGCGTCCGACATTCACCCCGGAAAACAGCACGGACTCTTCCACCCGCGAATAACTGTTAACCCGGCAACAATGTCCCAGTACCGAACGGTTTACCGTACCGCCGGAAATGATACTGCCCGGACAAACAATGCTATCCACCGCAAGACCAGTACGGTCGCCGTCGGCAAAGACAAATTTCGTCGGCGGATAATTCGGATGCAGCGTGTAAATCGCCCAATGTTCATCATAAAGATTCAAAAGCGGATCCACACTTACCAAGTCCATATTTGCATCATAGAACGCATCTAAGGTTCCGACATCCCGCCAGTAGGCTTCCGTTTTCCGGTTCTCATCCATAAAGGGATAGGCAAAAATCCGGTGCCGGGCGATTGCCGACGGAATAATGTTGCCGCCGAAATCGTGCCGGCTTGTTGTGTCGGCAGCGTCGCGGGCGAGTTCATCACGCAAAAAGGGTGTCGTGAAAATATAAATCCCCATCGACCCCAAACAGCGGTCCGTCAAGCCCGGTATCAATTTAGGCTGCAACGGTTTTTCCTCGAATCCGACGATCCGAAAATCGCCGTCCACTTCCATCACGCCGAACTGTCCTGCCGCTTCGGCGGGCGAAATAGGAATTGCCGCCACCGTCACGTCGGCGTTGTTCGCGATGTGCGAGTCGAGCATCTTGGAATAATCCATCTTATAGATGTGATCCCCCCCTAATATAATAACGTAATCAGGATATTCCGTATCAATGGCAAACATATTTTGATAAACGGCATCGGCTGTACCAAGATACCAATTTTCGTCAATGTATTGTTGCGGCGGAACGACATCGGCAAACTCCCCCATTTCCCGGCAGAAGTAGCGGGACCAGCCCATCGTAATGTGCCGGTGAAGACTCATTGCTTTGTATTGGGTCAGCATCAGGATTTTCCGAATACCGCTGTTATAGCAGTTGGAAAGAGTGAAGTCGATAATGCGATAAGCACCGCCAAACGGCACGGCAGGCTTCGCGCGGTCCCGCGTTAGCGGTTTCAGCCTTGCACCGCGTCCGCCAGCAAGAATGACGGCTAACACATTTGCTCTGAGCATAGCGGTTCCTTTTCCAATCCTTTCAAATCCCAGCACCCAAGAGTCAGTCTATCCCAAAAGTTTCTGAAAGTCAAGCGGTTTCCGTGAGGCTCCCACTTTTCTATCAGTCCGTCGACACGTTTCCGCAAAAGGTCGGCATCTACCCAGTTTGCCCATACAAAGTGTAACCATCAGACGGAACTTTCGTCCACCTGCCATTTTGGCAGGTTTTCTGTGAGCACGTTTCTGTAAACCTTTAATTAAAAAACCTTTACGTCATTTCCCATTTTGGCACACAATTTGCTCTTGAAAATGGTAATAATATATTCAATACTTTGCGTCCTCTGCGAATCCTTTGCGACCCTTGCGGTTAAAAAAAATTATCGCACAGAAGGTACAAAGGACACAAGGAAACAAGTAAATAAAGAAAGGACAATATCATGGCAACTGGCGAAAAAATAATTGGAATTGACCTCGGAACGACGAACTCCGTCGTCGCCGTTATGGAAGGAAAAGATGTAAAAGTCATTCCCAACGCAGAAGGAAATCGACTCACACCCAGCGTCGTCGCCTTCACCGACAGCGGAGAAAATCTCGTCGGAGAACCCGCGAGACGACAAGCCGTTACCAATCCGACAAGAACCGTCGGCTCCATCAAACGATTCATGGGAAGACGACACGGAGAAGTCGCCTCCGAAGAAAAAATGGTGCCGTACAAAGTCGTCGGAACCAGCGACGAATACGTCAAAGTCGAAGTCGATAGCAAAAAATATACGCCGCCCGAAATCTCCGCAATGACGCTCCGAAAAATGAAAGAGTCCGCAGAAGCCTATCTCGGACACAAAATCAATAAAGCAGTCATTACGGTGCCAGCATACTTCAATGATGCTCAACGTCAAGCCACCAAAGACGCAGGGCAAATTGCCGGTCTCGAAGTCTCACGTATTATCAACGAACCGACGGCGGCATCGCTTGCCTACGGTCTCGATAAAAATGTGAATCAAAAGATCGTCGTCTTCGACCTCGGCGGTGGAACATTCGACGTGTCCTGCCTCGAAGTGGCGGACGGCGTGTTCCAAGTCTTGAGTACCAATGGAGATACGCACCTCGGCGGCGATGACTTCGACGAAGTGCTGATCAATTATATGGCGGAAGAATTCAAATCTAAGCAGGGAATCGATCTCCGCAAAGATGCGATGGCATTGCAACGGTTGCAAGAGGCATGCGAAAAGGCGAAGAGGGAATTGAGCAGCGCACAGGCGACCGATATTAACTTGCCTTTTATTACGGCAGACCAAAATGGTCCGAAACATATGCAGGACAAGTTGACGCGGTCGCAGTTTGAACAGTTGACCGACCACCTTGTGGAGCGTTGCCGGGGACCTGTGATGCAGGCGTTGAAAGATGCTGGTCTTTCGGCTTCGCAGATTGACGAAGTGGTGTTGGTCGGCGGTTCAACGCGGATTCCGAAGGTGAATGATTTGGTTCGGACGATTTTTAACAAGGAGCCGCACAAGGGGGTGAATCCTGACGAAGTGGTGGCGACGGGAGCGGCAATTCAGGGGGCGGTCTTGGCGGGTGAGGTACGTGATGTGTTGTTGCTCGATGTGACTCCGCTTTCGCTCGGCATTGAAACGCTTGGCGGAATTATGACGAAGTTGGTCGAGCGGAACACGACAATTCCGACGGAAAAGAAACAGGTTTTCAGTACGGCAGACGATAACCAGATGGCGGTTACGATCAAGGTCTATCAAGGAGAGCGTGAGATAGCGGCACACAACCGCTTGCTGGGGCAGTTCAATTTGGAGGGTATTCCTCCTGCTCCGCGTGGGGTTCCGCAGGTGGAGGTTTCCTTCGACTTGGATGCCAATGGGATATTGAATGTCTCGGCACGCGACTTGGGTACGAAAAAGGAGACGAAGGTACGCATTGAGCAATCATCGGGCTTGTCGAAGGAGGAAATAGAGCGAATGCAGCGTGATGCGGAGGCGCATGCGGATGAGGACAAGCAGCGTCGGGAGTTGGTGGAGGCAAAGAACAATGCGGAGTCGATGTGCTTCCAGTTGGAGAAGTTGTTGAAGGAGCATGATGCGGTGTTGAATCAAACGGACAAGGATGCGATCCATTCGGCGATAGGTCAAACGAGGGAGGCGATTTTGTCGGAGGATTTATCGAAGATTAAGTCTGCGACGGATCAGTTGGAGCAGGCGAGTCATGCGATGAGCAAGGCGATGTACGAGTCGGCGGCGGCTGCGCAGGGTGCGGGCAATGAAAGCCGGGAGCATAGCGCAGCGGAGCGACCGGATCAACCTCAGAGCGACGACGATGCGATTGACGCAGAGTTCGAAGTGAAGAAGTAGTTCGCCGCCGCACTTGTGCGGCGTGGGGACTGTGTGCACAAAAGCCGGAAAAGAAGCGACCGTATTTGACAGGTTGATCCGGTTGCTGTGCTCACGGCTTTCAACTGTCTTTCACACTCACTGTTTGTCGGACACGGCGGCTTGACTTTATCAGGTAAAGCGTTTACAATTGTGTTGTTATCTGTGGTTACACACGGTTCCTCCGATTGTAGGTCTTTTGCCGAAAACACTATTTCAAATGTCGAAACCTGATAATAATCCACTCAGATTCAAGGTGGCACCGCATATTGTTGAAGATCTTGGGCTGAACTTGTACACAAGTTTGCCCCGAGTTTTAGCAGAGTACGTGGCTAATGCTTATGATGCTGATTCTGAATCAGTAAAAATTAGCCTCGACATGTCACAGATCAGTCAAGGAAGAAACATTCTAAAAAGAAAATATGATCTCGAAAAAGCTCAAATGGACTCCACAGAAATAACCGCACTGGACAAACAGACTCTGCCCGAAAATGTGCAGATTATTATTGAAGATACTGGAATAGGCATGTCTCGCGAAGATTTGGATAAAAAATTTCTTTTGGCAGGAAGAAGGAGAAGGGTAGTTGAGCCTGCTTGTAATGGTAGAACTCCTGGCAAAAATCGATTAATAATGGGCAGAAAAGGTCTTGGCAAACTTGCCGGATTTGGAGTAGCAAAAAATATTCAAGTGACCACGAGGAAAGAAGGAGAAAGAGCAATACAAATTTCGCTAGATTTTGACGACCTTGTGGAGAAATCTGACACATATACGATAGACATTCCTGAAAGTGAACCGGAAGATAACGGTGGCATCCCCATTTCAGGTACGCGAATCATTTTATCCAAGTTATTATACGGACCGACTAAAAGCAAGCTTCTTACAATAAAAAACGAATTGAGAGATAGCTTTTACGCTATACATCCCGAAGATTTTGTAATTGAAATCGCAAATGAAACGCTAAATCCTGAACCACCCGCATTTGCTTTCGCATGGCCTGATCCAGATAGCGTACCGCTTGAAGATTTAGTCGACAAAACAATAAGAATTAATGACGAAGAGGTGGAGGATGGTAACGAAGAGTATAAAGTGGATGCTGCTTCGAGTGAGCCTTCTTCTGAAGAAATTTCGTTTCGTTACAGACTAAGATTTATGGAAGAGCGGAGAGCATTAGAGGCATCTAAACGGGGAGTTAGAGTTTACTCAAACCATCGGCTGGCAGCAATGCCTTCTCTGCTTGATGCTGATACGAATATGCACGGATTTCGGATGGTTGATTATCTTGACGGAATTGTCGAAGCCGATTTTATTGATGCTCAGGATACTGATTACATCGCGACAGATCGGCAATCTTTACGTTGGGATACGCCGCTTCTATCGCCTGTACGAAAGTTTTTAAGTAAGGAAATAAAAGAAGCATGTAAGGCGTATCAGAAAAAACGGGACGAAGAATCTGAAAAAGTTGTAAAAGACGACGAATTCACGAAAGATTTGATTGCGGCAATGGATGCCACGCCGAAAGAAAAGGACTTAGCATATAGAATTGCTGCAGCGCTTCGAAGTGCATTGAAAAAAGGCACTGATGATCCTGTTTACAAAGAGCATCTTCCGGGATTGCTTCAAGCGTTAGGACATGGAGCAGTCTTATCTGCAATTTCAAAACTAGCTGACTCTGCCCTTCCCGATCTTACGGAAGTCGTGAAAGAGCTTCTGCGTTTAACAAAAGATGAGTTCGATCAGTTTGCCAAAATAGTGAAAGGGCGGATAGATGGCATTAATGCGCTTAGGAAAATTGTTACAGATGCAAAATTTGGTATGGCGAGAAATGAAGAGAAAATTCAGGTTCTAATGGAAAAATGTCCGTGGCTCATTGATCCGATGTATGGACAATTTTTAATCGCTGCGGATATATCAATGAATAGTGTTTTTAAGGAAATTACCAGCATTATTCATTTTGACGGAGAGGTATCTCGGAAAGCTGCCCGAACTGAACCCGATTTAGTCTTTTTAATTGGAAGTGAAAAAATGCGAAAATTGGTGATTGTAGAATTGAAGGCCTCCAATATAGTTCTTAATGATGACCATTTAAGAAAACTTGAACAACGAATGGCCCTTGCTGAAAAATGGTTTGACAACAGAGCAACTAAACACACTAATAACCAATTTCAAGTGCATGGGCATTTAGTCGGAACAATTAACTGGGACTCCGATACACGTGAAGTAACTCTACTACAGTCGAGAATGAAGAAAGCTGGCCCAGAGTGTATGTGGAAGGTGAATGACTACACCGAAATACTAGAAAATGCGGAGGCGGCACATCAAGAATGGCTTGATGCCGCTCAAAAAACAGAACAAGACCACGAAATGTAACACAGTTTTTACGTGATTGATTCTAATACGATTTGTGCTACTGCTTTGCCCAATAATGGTGGTACGCTATTACCGATTTGTTGCGCAATTTGTGTAGGCGTACCACAAAAAATCCAATCGTCAGGAATGGACTGAAGTCTTGCCGCTTCACGCAACGAAATGACTCGGTTCTGTTCTGGATGGATATAACGTCCTTTCGAGGGATTCTGTAACGCTGTTCTTAACGTGTTACTTGGTTTATCCCAATGTAATCGCCCCCAGACATCTGTTGCTTGCCCCATAATACGCCACCACGATGGCGGAGCGAGATGCGGCGCATTTTTCATTACATCTCGTTTATCTCCACCGGGTGGAATTACTCGCATACGAGATTCCGCAAGTGGACTTGGAGTAGGCGAGATATGTAAATTTTTTTCGTTGGGTTTTTCTGACAATCCGTCCCAAGCATTACGTACGGTTAAAGGACATGAAAATTCTGGCGGTGTCGGAGAGTGTATCGAAATTTGGGGACAATGAATAATCGTAAATGATCTAATTCGATGTTGTGCCACCCCGAAAAAATGTGCATTCATTGTGAAAGCACTAACCATATACCCTTCACGCAAAAAATATTCACAAAGCGTTTCCCATTCCCAAGATTTTTGGAAAGCAGCAACATTTTCAATAACCACTACTTTTGGCTTAAGTTTCTTTGCCCAACGGTAAACCTCAAATGAGAGCAGGTTACGCGGGTCATTTTTGTCCTTTTTCCCGAGCGTAGAAAAACCTTGACATGGAGGACCGGCAATAATAACATCGCATCGCCCTTTTGGTTCTATTTCACGAACATCATCAATCTGAACATGATTACCGAGATTTTGGGTGTAAGTTTTCGCTGCGATTGGATTTTTTTCAATAGCCTTTATGATAGAAAAACCAACGTTACGGAATGCGAGACTTAACAATCCTGCGCCTGAAAAAAGATCAACTACGGTCGGGGCAGATTTTATAACACTCAAATGTATGCAGACCTCTAATCAAATATAACCGACATAACCACAAACTCGATATCGGATAAACATCGGTAGGAGTTGAGGAAAAGTTTTATTGATAGATTGTCTTTTCCAAATATTGGGCAGTTCAATTTGGAGGGGATTCCTCCTGCCCCACGTGGCGTTCCGCAGGTGGAGGTTTCCTTCGACTTGGATGCCAATGGGATATTGAATGTTTCGGCACGCGACTTGGGTACGAAGAAGGAAACGAAAGTGCGCATTGAGCAGTCATCGGGCTTGTCAAAGGAGGAGATCGAGCGTATGCAGCGTGATGCGGAGGCGCATGCGGATGAGGATAAACAGCGTCGGGAGTTGGTGGAGGCGAAGAACAATGCGGAGTCGATGTGCTTCCAGTTGGAGAAGTTGCTCAAGGAGCATGATGCTGTATTGAATCAAACGGACAAGGATGCGATCCATTCTGCAATCGGTCAGACTCGTGAGGCGATTGCGTCGGAGGATTTGTCGAAGATTAAGTCTGCGACGGATCAGTTGGAGCAGGCGAGTCATGCGATGAGCAAGGCGATGTACGAGTCGGCGGCGGCGCAATGAAAGCCGGGAGCATAGCGCAGCGGAGCGACCGGATCAACCTCAGGGCGACGACGATGCGATTGACGCTGAGTTTGAAGTGAAGAAGTAGTTCGCCGTCGCCCTTGTGCGGTGCAAAGCATATCCGTAATCTTCAGATTGCGCTCCGCTCTGCAAGAGCGCAATGTCTATAAGAATGATTTTTTTCTCCAACACTGCTTTTACAAGACCACTTTTTAATCTCATGCCATGTATGGCTTCTATCGTAGGTGAGTGAAAGAGCATTGGAAGTACCAATATCGACCGGAACAGATCAATACCCTATGTCTGTTCTGTTTCTTCATAATAGGAGTAGGCAACTTGTCCTATCAATGCGGAACCCAATGCCGCATTTTTTATGATCCGACCAAGCCACATATGGGGTAAATCGTTACTCATTTGATTATTGGATGTTTGTAAAATCAGGATGCCAGCGAACAGATACCTCATCGGCTAAACAATGATAACCGCCATTAGTGAGATAGGATTCTGTTGTTGGCTGTCCGTCAAGCGGGGCTTTATAGTCTTGTGACACTGTCTCAAAATAGATTCTTCGTCCGATCTCTTCACGTGAAGAATTCTGCTGTACAACGGCTATATTTCTACTGCGAATACTACGCCAACGATTTTTCAAGTGGTCAAAGAACGTACACCATTCCTCATCAGTAATCTCGCCTGCGTTAAGCAAACGAGAGTTTTCCGTAGAAAACCTAATGTAATCTTCTATGGCATGTTCGATTTCATCGCTGGCAATTTCTTCTGGCATGTTGACAGCAAGGATTTGTTCCACAAAAATATTCGAGATGTAATTCCCTTTATCTTCTTCAGAAACCAATACTTCACGCCAAGGTCGTTCAATTTGTTTAATTTTTTTCTGCTTTTCGCAATAACGATTTTTTGCATCTATAAACTGTTGTCTCGAAACGATACCTGGCTCCCCCGTTGCCCACTTATTCATGACTATCGAACGAATCCAACCTCTCATAACATTCAGTAACACTGCCTCATCAATGCCTGTGGGAAATTCGAGTGCTTCCACCAAAACAGCGTCGTCCATTGTGGCTCCCTCGACAATTTTTGCATTTTTGATGACAGTTTCAAGAATTGCATCAACAGCTCCTTTTACAGAGTCCATGATTTGCAAAATGGCTTTATCGCTACTCTTTGTATTCCGTAGAGCCGTGACGCAGTTCTTCACTGTTTCTTCGTCCTCCGCATCGGAGATCATCCATACGAGGCTGCCACCTTCTCTCTTCACTTTGGAATTCGTGGCAAAAAGAAATCGAAAATTTCCACTTGGTGTTTGAGTAACACGTTCAATCCAAATTTGTAGTGTTTTCCATAAATTCTCGCTTTTGTTGCCGAATGGATTTGTTTTCGCTTTTCTAACGAACTTATCTTGCTCTAAGGTTGTAACGCCATTTTTTGTTGACGAAACATCGTCATCGGTCTCAATTCCAACCAACGTGCCGGGAGATGATGTTGCCAAATGCCAGAGCATTCTCTGAAATTGGTAGTCATAACCGGCGGCGGAATCTGCCGCAGACCGCTTCTTTTTCGGCTTGGTCGTCTTGTTTTGTTGAAGGGTTGCTGTCATTGCGACTCAACGATTTGGACTACGCCAATTTTGGACTGCACCAATTATAGCCGTTTTTCCGTGGTTTATCAACCACTTGGGAGCATTTCCGACCAACCGACCAACACTCCCCATCTTCCAGTCCGTCGACACGTTGTCAAGTTGGGAAAACTGGGTAGGTTGCCGACCGCCGGGCGGCAATGTGCGGCTTGCCGCACCTGTACCCGAATACGCTTATTTTGCCGAACACGTTCGCCAGTCGGCTA
>Ga0099364_10004466_pt1 | contig 21186 bp, 20 predicted proteins | sample TergutTh196P3_FD_73070 | JGI IMG/M metagenome (GOLD analysis project Ga0099364, IMG submission 73070) | Microcerotermes parvus P3 segment gut microbial communities from Pointe-Noire, Republic of the Congo - Th196 P3 | ecosystem: Host-associated > Arthropoda: Insects > Digestive system > Gut ... | reverse complement strand
AAATATCGGGCATAGTTCAAGGATGGAATAAATCAGATTATAACAAGAAAGCAACAGCAAAATCTACTTTAGAATCATTAATCAAAGATGTAAAAGCAAAATATGTATTGTTATCTTTTAACTCTGAAGGATTTATTGCAAAAGATGAGATAATTGTGTTTTTAGAATCATTAGGAAAATTGGATATATTTGAAATAAATTACAATACATATAAAGGTTGCAGAAATTTAGAAAAAAGAGATATTTACACGAAAGAATATTTGTTTTTATTAGAAAAATAATTTGAATTTACATCGTTTTTGTGTTTTGTTTATTAATAATAAATAATAATGAATATTTTGGAGAAAAAATAAATGAAAATTGACCAAAAATACGAAATAATTCGTAAAGAATTAACACAACTCCATGAACTTAATAAAAAATTGGGAAAGCGAACAATTGTAATTGGGCTTTCTGGCGGAGTTGATTCAGCGGTGGTAGCAGCACTTGTAGCAGATATTATAGGGAAAGAACGTCTTATTGCTGTAAATATGCCATCAAAACATTCTTCTGACAAAACAAAAAGTTTGTCAAAACAGATTGCTAATAATCTTGGAATTGAATATAATGTTATTGAAATACAAGATATGATAGACATTATGTGGAAGGATGTGTGTGAAAGTATTGCTTGCATTTTTTCTGAACGCAGATTAAGAGTTGAGGAAGGTAATGTTACAGCAAGAATTCGCAATTCGGTTTTACAAACATTTGCAAATTTAATTGATGGTGTTGTAATTTGCACAATTAATAAGTTGGAGTATATGACAGGTTACACAACTTATGGAACAGATTATGGTTTCTGTAGTCCTATTGGCGATTTAACCAAAATGGAAGTGTTTGAGATGGCTGAATTTTTGAATAAAAAATTTGGTAAAGAAATAATTCCAAGAGAATTATTACCTAATGAAAAAATGGAATTTGAAATATTTCCATCTGCCGAATTAGAAGAAAATCATCCTGATCCATTTTTGTTTGGTTTGGATTGTGAATTGATTAAAGTTATAGATAACAAAGAAAATTTAATCAATAAGATTTCTTTTGTAGTATTTAAAGGTGCTGATATTCAGAAACTTGAAAGATATAAATCTATATATGGTTTTGATGATGAAAAGACGATTAAAAGAATAAACCATTTGAAAGGTTTACACGAAAATTCACATTTCAAAAGAAACCAATCACCACCTGTGATTAGTATGAAGATAGAAAGTGAGCAAAATAATTTTTCAGAAAACAAAACTTCACAATATTATAAATGTTATTCGGATATAATTAGATTTGAACAATGTGAGTATGAAGGAAAACCTCACAACATATTTATCATTAAATATGATAAAATTAAGGATTTCACCACTGAACATAGGTGGGAAGTTTTATATGATTATGCAGAAGATTTTGTAGAAGAAAACTTTGATTCCTATGAATTTAAATTTAATAATCCAGTTATTATTAGATTAGAATATTATGAAGCCAATGAAATTAAACATTGTGATATAATAATAAAACTTTTTAATAATATAACAAATAAACTTGATTTAACAGATGTTTTTCAACATGCTATCGCTACATTTATTATAGATATAAAAGATGATGTTCCTAAAAATGAAAAAATAATCATACAAGATAATAAAACAACATTTTTTAATAATATTTTTAAAATTTCTTTTGAGGATAAAGGAAGAAAACATATTGGCGAAACAGAACCGTTTGTTGATTGTGAAATTACTGTTGATTATAATGAAATAATTAAATTGTCAAAAGACAATATTTTTAAAAATTGTATGGTTTATTTGGGTAGTATTTTTGATAAAAATGAATTAATGCCTGAAAAATCAGTTATTACAATTAATTTTATGAACGAATATGGACATAAAATGTTCGAAAAATTATTAATTTATGATTCAAATAGTGTTGAAAAAACAACACTTATGATAGTAGAAACAGTAAAGTTTTTAGAAAAATATTATGAAGATACAGTAAATACTAAATCTTTATGGAATGAAAAAGACATTGAAAGAGTAAGTGGATTAGAACCTACTGGCTATAAAAGAATACAAGAAGAACAAAGAAATACTATTTTTAATAAAGATGGTATTAAAATGCTAAAAATATTAGTTGATGCTACTAATATAGTTAAATTAGAAGTGGATTATGATATTTACAAAGATAAAAGTAAAGATGACATTAAAAATGTATTATTAAAAATAGAGGAAATTAATAGTATTATGAAAATTCTTAATGTCAAATATATTAATATCAATGTGCTTTCTGAAAAGACGTTGTTACATAATGAAAAATATGAAAATCCTATAATATTTTATATATCAGATTTTGCTGAATTATACAGTTCATATATTTTCAAAATGATTGAAACCATTGAAAAATCTAAAAATGAAGTAGTTGAAACAAAAGAAATAGGGATTGATGAAAATCGACAACAGAATATACAACATCTAAACGAAACCATTATTCTATATTAAGTTAAACCCACCTTTAAGGTGGGTTTTCTTTAATCCTGTATAATTTTTTCAGATATTTTTAGTATTTTTGTATCTTTAAAATTATAAACTATATAGAGAATACAAAATGGACAATGTTTTTATGACGCAATATTTAAAAATTTATGCACAAATAACAAATCAAGTTTCTAACAGAGTTCAAACTGCTGTTGAACAGATGATGGTGCAAGGATTAACTAATTTACATCTGTTAATATCCACTCAAGGTGGAAGTGTATATGATGGTATTACAATTTACAATTATTTGAAAAAATTGCCTATTGAAATCACCACTTATAATTTTGGAAGTGTTGATTCTATTGGAGTTCCAATATATTGTATTGGAAAAAATAGAATATCTGCACCGTTTGTAAAATTTTCATTCCATCCCGTTTATTCACAGATAACAATAAACTCGATATTAGACGAAAATACATTGAAAGAAAGATTGAAACATCTAAAAAGAGAGCAATCTAATATTATCAATATTATTGCTTCAACAACAAACAAAAATGTAGAAGAGATACAAAAATTAATCACTGACAGGGAAGTATTAGGGGCAGAGGAAGCACAAAAATTAGGACTTGTTACCGAAATCAACAATGGCACTATTCCAATGGGTGCTATTATAACGAGCATCTACGACAATCATTCAACACAACAAGGACAACCATATTCTTCTGTAAATGTGCCATTTCAAAACTTCATTCCTGCTGCACCGTCTGGTTGTGGGCAAATAATTGAAAATATTATCCCACCTCCGCCACTTTCATATTTAGATTGAAATATTTATACAAACAAAACCACCTTTAAGGTGGTTTTTTCATTATACCGTAACTTGAATCCAGTATAATTTTTTTAGATATTTTTCTTGCTTTGTTTTCTTATTTGTGATTGTTAAATCGATGGTGTAATTTCCTTCTAAACTAAATAAATATGTAATGTAATTTGTATTTGATATTAATATTAATTTATCATCTATATCCCGCATATTCCATTCAAAATCGTATAATAATGGGTCAAAAATATCACGATTGGTATGAGAAATAAATAAAGGTGTGCCACGCTTAATTGCAAATTTCTTTTCACCATAAATATTAGTTCGTTCTATATCAAATGAACTACGCATAAATGGCGGATTCCTTTCACTTAAATAAGAATTAATTGGCGGATTATCAATCCCTAAAAATTCAAAATTTTCTTTTGCAACCCATCCACTTTCAACAAAATCATCATCAACACCATACACCTGCAAAACTCTTGCATTAATTTTATTAATCTTACCATCCTGCCATTTCGAAACAGCATAAATAGCATTTTTCCATTTATCATAATGGAATTCATACATAGTATTAAAATTATTTAATTGGTCAATTATTTGCATTAAACCACGATAATTAACATCAATCAAATATTCTTCATCGTTAATGATTAAAGCAGGCGAATTGTTTGGATTAATCCCTTCCCAATTCAATAAATAAAAGCCCTTTTGAGCATCACTTCTAAAACTAATTTCTTCATAAGTGAACGGAATGTTATCAAGCAATTCTATATTTTTATTATAATTCTTAAAACTCCACCATCTCAAATGTTCTAATTGCGTTTTCTTATGTGCATTTAGCCAATCAAAAGGAGCAAGCGTCAAGAAGTAATCATTGCTCAATCTACACATAACATTTGATGGCAATTTAATTTCATATATTCCGTAATCAACATTAACAATTTCGGTATCTTTACTAAATGTTAATAATGAATTTTCAACGTTAAAATCTAACCATAAATCATCAATTCTTTCATTAACATCATCCACATATTTTCTGTCAATATCTGTATCCATTACTAATATATTTTCATCATTATACAAATTTCTAACTTTTATTAACATTCTATTATGTCGTAATTCCAATTCAGTCCAATTCATATAATTATAATCTAAATTGTTTTCTTTAATTGTTATTTTTTCATTAAAAAATAATGAACCATCATCTCGCAATGTTAATGTAACGTCATTTGTATCGTGATTGATATAAGAACTTATTATCAAAAATTCTTTTTTAGTATTTTTATCTGTATCATACAACCAAACACTTTCACCAACTATGAATTTATTTCTTATAACATCATCAAAAACATTTAGTATAATGGTTTTATTTTCATAATCAAGTATCATATTAGTATTATGATATTTTTCAAACACAACACAATATCCATACCAATTTGTTAAAGTTTTTGGTAGCAATCCATCATTAAAATCAGTTAAAGCAACATTGTTATTATCAATATGTGTAACCTTAAAAATAGTATTTGGAAAGTCATCATCTTCAGGTTTTAAGTTATGCAACCATGACTTAAATAGATACATATTATCCCAATTTTTCTTATATTCGTCCACATATTTTACTAAATTAAAATCGCTTTCTACTTTAATTAAATTATTATCTAAATCAATATCAATAATCGGCAATGAAATAATATAAGGAATAATGAAATCTTGTTTTAAATAATTATAGTATTCTAAATCAGTCCATTTTAAATCTTGTGGAATTGGAACAGTAGTTAATGACGAAATATTATCAGATAAATCTTCATTATCTATATTTTTTGAAAATGGTTCATAAATATTATCTATTTTTTCATTAACATTTTCAAACGCAAACATTTCACATTCATCTTCAGGAACACAGAAAAAGTCATCTTCTCTAACTGTTGCAACTTTATTATCATCATTATAAACATCACAATACACATCAAAACAGCCATTAAAAATTGCAGGATATAATACCTTTTTTCTATTTTCAAATAATCCTTCAATTCGTCTAATAGATTCAGGTATTTTTGAATGTTTTATCATCCATTTAATACGCTGTTTTTCATGCAATGAAAAAGTTTCCCAAGTCCATTTAATTTTTGGATAACCGCCATTTATTGAGCCACAAGTTCCAAATTGATCACATTCCGTGCAATTTTTTCCACAATCACATTCATCACAATAATTACATTTTGGACGTTTTTCACAATCTTTACAACTCGGATAACCTATACAATCATCTTCATTACAAGGTCCGCAATCCTTACACCTATCGCAATAATCCCATATATGATAACTCCTACATTTAGGATTGTTTTTAATACATTCATCAAAATTATACTTGCAATCTATACCTCTTTCCCAATTATATTTATTGATTTCTTTTGATGTTTCACTATGAAAATTATTAAAATAATGAGGACATTTTTCAAGTTCTCCACATTGACATCTTTTAAGAAAATCATTATCATTTTCAGGTTGAGTATGTTGAGAATATATTGGTATAAATATTGGCTCACCTATTTCATTTTCCATCTGTTCACCTGTCGCTTCATCAAGTTTTGGTATCCATTCTACTATTTCTGTTATCGTTTTAGTTCCTCGCTCACAACATCCACAATTCCATTGAGTCACCTCTAACATCTCCCATGAAATATTTGAAAAATCTTCCCAATTTAATTCCACTTCATCACAAACAAGTAAAAACAATGCTATTTTTGATAAATCCTTTTGTTCAAAATTAAGCCAAAATTCGTTCTGATGATATGGACAAGTTTTTTCACAATTTTCTTCACAAGATATGTTATATTTTTTAAGATTATTTTGGCAACTTTCTCTACCATCTAATGAATGTTGCTGACAGCAAGACCAAAAATGTTTAATGAAATCTAAAACTTCACTAATATTTTCAAAATTATCTTTAAGAAATTGTGTTAATTCAGGATATTTAATCAAATAATTATGCGGAATATCTCTAAAACTTTCAATGCTTCTAAACATCATACTTTCATGACATAAATCTACTTCTATATCACAAATTCTTGCACCAACGTATTCAATCTCAAAAACATTTTTTAGTAATTCATAAATATTTACTAATTTCATTTCAGTTGGAACGACTCTAATATTGAAATTCGGAATCAATCTATCATTAATAATTGTGGTCAAATTATTCCAATTCACTAATTGAAATTTTTCAAAATAAACTCCTTCAGCAGTGATATTTATGATGCGAACATTGTGTGGTAAAAAATATTTATAAAGTAATTTTTTTAAGCCATATAATTTAAGCATCACTTCTTCAAGATTATATTCGTTTTTGTTTTTAACTATCGGATAACCCCATGAATCATAATCACCTGTTACATCATTATAATTCCAAATAAGTCCCAACCTTGATGTCTTTTTCCAATCTTTATTATAATTAATTGGGTCTATTTTGACAGAATTAAAAACGTATTCAGAATAATTTTTAAATGGGTTGGGAACTTCATCATCACCATCTAAATGTCGCCAATTAGTTTTAGTAGATGTATCAAAATCGTATTTCTGATATTCTATAAATTTATCTTCTTTCCATGTCTGTATATTATAAAAATATTCTCTTATAGTTATGTCTTGAAACTCCAACCATTTTAACGCATTGAAAAGTGTTTTATAAGAACCCATATATGAAAATATCTGTTCACCTTCTAACAATAATTCCTTCCTTTTTTCATTTATTTTTATGAAATCAGGTTTATCCTCTTCATAATCTAACATTATATAAAAATCTTCTCTATCAATGCTTCTTCCAAAGTTTTCAAGTAATTTGTAAAATCTTTCTTCTTCTGCAATTACTTCACCTTCAAAATAAATATCTACAATATGAGTTAAAACGTTTTCGGGTGGAACATTTGGTATCCAAATAGGGCAACCTTTTTCATCATAAACATATTCGCCATTTTCATCTGTTGCTTGCATTGGTCGAGTGCGACACATATAGATAGAAAGCGTTCTATTATAGTAATCATCTGTGTTTGAATTTAAACCAAAATTGATAGTAAATGGTTTAGAATCAAGATTATTTACATCATTTATAACTCTACTAACAGGACTATAAAAAGTTCTCGGTAAGATGAATGCGTTTTCATCGTCAGTAAATAAATCATTTTCAGCACCTTTATTACTAAATTGATAACGATCACTTAATTCAAGCCATCCATCAGGAGTGATATTTGGATTTAATTCAACTGAACTAAATCTACGTAATTGAGGATACTTTTCAGGTTCTGTCTGAATGTATGATGACTTATGGACTTCTATAAAATCTTCTTCTATATTATAAAGAAATATCTCATCATTTTTAATTGTAGGATTGTTTTGTTCCCACATAAAAAACAAACGTGTTCTTTGATTAAATGGTTCTTCTGATATGAAATTATCTCTTGGCGTTACTAATTTTTTTGTATATCCCAAACGTTTTAATTCTTGCTCTTCACTTCTTGCACCAATTTGTTCTAAATATGACGTTCCATTGTCATTTATTTCAAAACGCCATTCCATCTTTTCCAAATCATATGTTCTTGTTATATATTCACTATAACCGTCTAATCTATCTAAATTAAGATTTAAATTTGTGTTATCTTGAATTCCAAATACTTTCCAATTAATGTCAGAAAGAAAAGTGTATAATCCTGATTCTTTATCTTGTGATAATAAATTAAGAATTCTAATTAATGTCGTTTCTTGTATAAGTTCAGATGAATTATTATTTTGTTGCCCTGTTTTTGCATATACTTCTTCAAATATATAAAGTTGTAAAGAAGAAAAAAGTTCAACGCTACAACTTGAAAAAATAAGATTTAAAGTTGGTCGCCCATTATTAAGATATGTCTCTAAAAGATTGCCATTTTTATCAAAAAATTTATAAGCCATGATGTATATAGTATAAAAACATAATTTAAATTAATTTTAATTTTTTCTTATTAATATGATATGGAAGAAAAACAAAAATATTTTACTTTAACTACATTGAAGACACGTGGATGGACGGACAAAACTATAAAAAATTTACTAAAAGAACCATTAGAAAAAACTAATCCATATTACAAAAAGGCAGCATCAATGAAATTGTATTTAATTGAAGATGTTTTAGAACAAGAAAAAACATCTGATTTTATAGATTCTAAAAATAAGAAAGAAAAAAGACAAATTGGAGCTAAAAAGGCAGTTGAAACAAAAAGAAACAAATTGATTGAAGAGATAAAAAAATGTAAAATCTCCGTTCAATTAATAGAGAACCCAAAGGAACTAATAGAAAAAACAATTAAACATAAAGCAGAATGGTATTGTGGTGTCTATAGTGGTTTGAATTTTGAAGTTCCTACAGACAAACAAACATTAAAAAGATGGCAAATTAATTATATTCGTCACGAATTAACTGAATATGATGATTATTGTCAAGTTTTATTCAAAAGAGTAGGAAAAGATGAAGGATATAATTTATTAAAAAGTAAAGTTATGGCTGAAATTAAAAAGAAATATCCTTATTTATTTAAATAATTTTTTTTATTATATACAACACTCTGCAATAAATTCAAATTTTTTAATATTAGGAATTGCACCGAATTTGCCTGTTGTATACCATTTATCAAATGAAATATCAGAATTTACTTTATCAAAATCTTTTAAATTCTTAAAATCATCTGCTGAATATAACTCTGTGCTTCCATACTTATTTTTACTCGTAAACCAAATTTGGTCTTTACGAAATAGTTTTTTATTAAGTAATGTAGTATCGTGTGTTGCAAAAATAAATTGAGAATTATTTTTATTTATTTTAGGATTATGAAATAGTTCTATTAAAAAACTCGCAAGATTTGGATGCAAACTATTATTAAATTCATCTAAAAAAATCAAAACAGGATATTCTTTTTCAAATGCTTCAAGTATTAAACCTCCTATTGCAAATATTGCTCTTGTTCCTTGTGATTCTTGCCAATCAAAAGATAAACTTTGTATTCCTGATATATTGCCATAATCAAATGTGTTATGCACTCCAAATGTTTCAAATCTTAAACTGTTAATAATTTGCTTCCTTATATCTTCAGGAATATATTCAAAATCCTTTTCAGGTTTTTCAGATACAAGAACTTCTATAATTTTAGTATCTGCCACATTTATTAATTTGCTTATTTTTCTACTTAATTCATATTTTATAGGATTATTAAAAATATTTTGTATTTTATGATATAAACCATTTGTGTGATGTGTGGCAGGAATATTCCATATTTCAATCTCTTTAAAATACAAATAAATATCTCTAATTTGATTATTAGGGATGTTACCAAATTTTGAAAGGAATAAATTATTTTTAACAACTCTTTTATCCTCTTTTTTATTTTGCATAGCTTCGCCAAATTCAACAAATTCGTTAGCATTTTTTCTTTCAAAAATTTTAGAAATTCTATTTGTTTCGTAAATTCCTAAATATTCATACAAAACCTCATCATTGTTATATTTTATTATATATTTATGCCTTTTTTTGTTTTTAGGGATAAAGTTTATAGTTATTTCTGTTGCTTCGTTTACAGAAGCAGTATCTAATAAAAACGGGTCATAAAATCTTTCATATATTTTGTCACCTGCTTTGAGTGCTATAGAATTTAAAATGAAATCCTGTAAAGTCCACATTAATCTAATTAAATTTGTTTTACCTGAAGCATTGGCACCATAAACCACTGCAGATTTTGCAAGACGTAATTTATTAAAATCTGATAATGGTATAAAAATATTATCCAATTTTTGATTAGAATAATTGGCTTTCAAGTAAAAAAGGTTTCTTCTTTAAATGAGCGATAATTCTTAAACGTTATATCTATTAACATAATTTTATATAGTTAAAGCATTAAAATGTATAGTAATTATTACAAAAATACAAGTTATTTTTATAATTTTTAAGTTGCATTTGCATTAATATATTAATAAACATTTTGCAAAATCTGTTTACTTTATTTACAAAAATACAAAAAATATTCAAAATAATCTCCTATTGAAAAATACTATATACATTATGCTCGGAACTTTACAATATCAAAATAGTAATTTTATAGTTAATTCAGAATATGTGAGTTTAGATAAAAATTTATCTATCACAGGTATAAGTTTTGTTCAAGATGAATGGAATTTAAGAGATTTAGATTCATCTTTAATAAAGCGTGAATTTAGATGGAGTAGAGATGGCAAAGAATTTTCTAATTGGATGCCACTTGATATGATTATTCTCAATTCTTTACAAGTTTGGACTGCTGCTTTTAATTTGCAATTTAGGTTCACTTTGTTAAGTGATTTGCCTGTTCCCATCAATTTATGTAAATTAAATATTGGATGGGAAACTTCTGAAAATGCCATCCTTGACTTTCCCATAGATTATCTTAAAGAAAATTGTTTAGTTGATGACAAACAAGTATCGGCTTTTATAAATAGTGATAATCTTTGCAGTCCAACATTTAAACCATATCAGCAAAATGAATTAGTTAAATTACAACAGGAAATGTCAACTATGGTTGCTGAAATGTTTGGAATTGATGTCACTTATATTAAAGCAGACCCAAATATGAAATCAAAAGACCCGATTTTACTTGAATATGGTTTGCTTGAATATCAAGACCCTAAATCATTTAAAATTAATGTGCCTGATAATCAATTTCCTGATATGAAATGGGATGTAAATTTGTATGGAATTGAGTTTGAAATACCATTTGAAGTTCATATTGATAAAGTTATGTTTCAAAGGACATTCGGATGGGGTGAAGCACCTCAACAAGATGACATCATACATATCCCGATATTAAATCGTATATATATTGTTCAATCTATGACTCCACATTATGATACAATGATGAACCCATTGTATTACAAAGTTAATCTTATTAAATTACGCAAGCGTGCAAATATTCCTGTAAATCCTAATTTTGAAGGAATAACAGATAAATTTATTGAAGATTTAACATTAGATGCTAATAAATTATTTGGCGAACAAATTCAAGATGAAAAAAATAGAACAACAAATACACATCAAAGTAAAGATAAAACATTAAAACAAGGACATGGAAGAAAATTAATGTATGATGATAGAGTTTGCATTCAATATGAAAATCTTTATTTTCAAAAATCATTATTATCAAGAACTCATTATAATTTTGAAAATATTTTAGACACAGAATATTGGAAACCTGCCGCTATTTATGATGTTTCACCTGAAATGCTTGACAATAATAATTATACATTTACGTGTTGGTATAACATTCCAAAACGACAAATTAAGGAACATAAAGTTTTAGATATAACAAAAACAGCAAATAACATTACATTTAAAGTTGATTATTTGCCTAATGTGAATCTGTTAAAAGAAGGGCAAAATGTGATGATTTCTGATGGGAATAATTTTTATTATGGTGGAATAATTAACTTTAATAGAAACAGAAAAACAATTAAATTGGATTTAAATAATGAATTATATTATCAAAATTCAAGGATGTTTAATGGTAGAACAAATAAAACACTTTGGCTTATGCAAAAGAAGAATTTAATTATTAGTGATTTCTTTGAAATGAATATTTTAAGTGGTTTGAATGATGCGGTTTTAGAAGTGTTTTTAGGTAATAATGTTAATTATTTTAACATTGGTGGTGGAACTGATAGATGGAATGGGATTGTTGTAAAATATCTCCCAAATTTTATGAACATATTAAGCGTAGAAAGGTTTAGTGGTTTTAGTGATGAACCTGAATTTAAAGAAGATAAACGTCTTGATTTTGATGGAAATATCATAGTTAATGAATTATGTGAACAAGATATTTATAAACTTTTAGTGAGTGATATTCGGATAACGAATTTAACAATGTATAATAGAAATTTCAATGAAGAGGATTCATTAAAATTAATCAAGCAATATATTTTACAGAACGCACATGAAGTCCTTTTCCGTGATGATTGTTTAATTCAGATAAATGAACCATTTTTAGGAAATCCGAAATAAGTTTTTACTATATATTATAAATTAATTATGAATAAAAAATATATGACAGCATCAAATAATAATATTAATTTTTTAAAATCATTGATAAAAATATTAAAAAAAGGTAAAAAAGAACAACCCGAAAAATCTCATATTTACGAAATTCAAATTGCTAATTTAAAAATAGCAGTAAATTTTTTGAATAAGTTATTAGCATCTTAAAAATATTTATTTTTCAAAAAAAATAATCGTTATGTTATATTTTTTCTTTTTGCTTTAATTTTGCGGTCATTTTATCGAAATCAGAAATAATTTTTTGTTTTTTATTAAATTCATCATATTCGGATTCTGCTTTATTTTTGGCTTCGATTTTTGATACTTTTCCTTTATCTTTTAAAGTTTCGTATTCATTAAAATCAAGAAATTTATTCACGCTTTCAGCAAATTCAGACATTGTAAAGGTATTTTCTCGTTCTATCAAACTTTCAATATAATCAAAATAACTTGTAACTAATCTTTCTAAACGTTTTATGTCTATTTCGGGCAAATAATTTTTTGCGATACTAACATCTGATTTTAAAATACGACCTTCAGGCGAGTTTTTCCAAGTTGTGAGTCCCATATTTTCTTTATTGCTATCCGATTTATCGTAAATTATTTCTGCTGCTGTTTGACCTGTAATAGCAAAATGAAATTTGTTTTGAACCATAGCATAAAAATCGTGAGTTATTTGAGAATCTTTGCTATAATCTGTGCTACATTCTGCAAATATATCTGTAATTTGTTGCCAAATACGGCGTTCACTTGCTCTTATTGACCTTACACGTTCTAAAAGTTCTCTAAAATAATCTTTACCTAATAAATTGTTTCCTTGTTTTAATCGCTCATCATCCATAGCAAAACCTTTAATTAAATACTCTTTTAATATCTTTGTAGCCCAAATTCTGAACTGTGTTGCTCTTTGTGAATTTACTCTGTAACCCACTGATATTATTGCGTCAAGGTTGTAAAGTTTTATTTCTTTTGTTTGTGTTTTATCAGGTATAGCACCGTGTTGAGTGGTTAGTTCCATTTTGGAACATACCACTTCTTCTTGCAATTCATTGCTTTCGAATATATTTTTTAAATGTTTTGTTATTGTAGGACGCTCTACCCCAAAAAGTTTTGCCATAATTTTTTGTGTAGTCCAAATTGTTTCGTCTTGTATTATTACTTGTGCTTTTATATCGCCATTATCATTTTGATAAAATAAAAATTCAGATTTCTTTATTAATTCTTGATTGTCCATATTTAATTAAATGTTATAAAAAATATTTACAAAAATACAAAATTATTTTTTACTATATACAATATGGAAATAAACGTAACAGAACACAAAGAATCAAATAGCACAGAAAAATCAAATGGAGTAGATGTTAATACCTTTGATAGCACAAACACGTTTCAAAATAACGAACAAACCATCTTTAAAAGTGATAAAGAAAAATATCAATCGGCAAATGTAGAATTAATAACAAAGGAGTTTTAATATGAGAAATTACACACAAAAATTAAGTAAAAAAGAACGAGACCAATTAGAATTAGAGCAGGAATCATATCAACAAATTATTAATGAAATGACTCCAATAACTCAAGAATTACAAGCAAGTATTGATGATATTATACCTAATTTTAATGAAAATAAATCTATCATTGATTTCCAACAGGCAGAAGTTGAAGCATCAAAGTTTGCAACCGATTTTATTAATGCTCAAATTAATTTGTATATTAAGGATAATAACAAACAAAATAAACCATATTTTTTAGCAAAAAAACAAAATGATATTTTTACTTTGTCAGATTTATATGAACAGATTTTAGAAAACAAAGCAATTTCTAAAATGATGTTTCAAGAATTAAATAGTTCTGAAAAGAAACATCCAAGATCATTTGAAGTTCTTTCTAAACACCAACAAATGCGAAGTGAAGCAACATTGTTAAAAGTGAAATTAGAAAATGAAATGATATTATCGTGGCACAATGCTGTTTCTTTGTATGATACGATGGAACAATTAGATGAAGTAAATGAAATTGTTGAAGGTGTTATTGTAGAAAATGAAGTTAAATCAACAATCGCAAGTCATCAAGATTTAATAAAACGATTAAAAGGGAAGTAGTAGTTTTCATCAACTTATTATTATCCACGATGGCGGATTTAATTTTTTAATTTTTTCTTCTACATATTGAACTTCATCATTTGCTTCTTGTTCAAATTTTGCAGGATTTAATCTTACACCACCAGGAAGACCAAATTCCATAAAAGAAAACATTCGTGCAACACTCTGTTTAGCCCTCGCAGTGCAATATCGGATGAACCAGTAATCATTAAACAATTTATTATCCTCAACATTCGCCCATGTTGTGATGACAACATCATACATCGGAGTCCTACCTGTGACAACTAAACTTTTATCATTTTTGTTAAAATTATATTGAATTTCTGATAAATATTGTGCTTCCGCAATGTTTTGATATGTCTCTAATGCCGCTTTCATCACCAAATCATAACTGCCCGTGATACTACTCAAATACATTTCAGTCGCAATCGTTTTAGATGCATCTTGAGACGCATATTGCATCTGAAAATTGTTTCTAACTTCTTTAAAACTATCAACAGAAATAATATTATCAGGCAAAATTAATTTCCTTGACCTTGAAAAAGCAGGTGATTGAAAAAATTCTTTTTTGATTATCCATGAAAGACGCTGTGTCGCATTTTTATGCGATTCTTGAAAGAATAAAATAGATTGATTGATAATTCTATTTAGTTCGCCTTCACTAAGATAACAAGGTAACTTGCCATCAATAGTGATTTCTGAATTAATTTCTTTTATAAGTTCTGCTCTTGTTTTTGTATTTGAATCCATAATTTTTAATTATTAATATTTTTGTATATAGTGAAAAAATTAAACTATATAGAACATGGATTTAGAATACTACACAGAGTGTATGGAGAGAAATATATGGCATTATTTGGAACGTGTGCGTTGTCCCGAAATGCGTCCTAAACCTCCAATAAAAAAAATAGTAAAAGAATTAAAAAAAGTTCATAACAAGTTACTAAACAAAATCATTGTTGAATGTGATAAAGCCGATGAATATAATAAACAGCAAGAATTATTAGATGAAAAATTTAAAATAAGTGAAGATTTTAAATATGTTTGTCAAAAAATGATACATGGCGAAAACGGCGAATCACATTTAAGAGTTACATTTGCTAAAGGAGAAATAACGCCTGAAGAAATAGAATTTTTATTTAATAGACCTTAATATTTTAATCATCTTTAGCATATTATTTTGGTAAAATTTGTGAAATCGCTGTTACTATTGCAGATATTTTTGCAGAATCATAATCATCAAAAGTTGACATTTTTGTAATAGTTAATTGTTCCCTATCATTGATTTTACTTATTGTTCCTCTATGCACAGGTTTAACAACAAAGATGGTTTTATAATATTCGGTTTCTGTAGTAACATCAATATAATATCCTTTTACATCTCTGAACCATTTACAAACAAGTTCTATTGTTGGCATTTCATTACACCAATCAAATCCTATTTCTCTTAAATCTTTTTCTATTTCTTTAGGAATAAGTGTTAATTCTTTTATAAATTCTTTTTTGTTCATATTAGATTTATCTAATTCTTAATCTTTTTTTAATTATATAATAATCATTTAATTCTTCTTCTATTTTATCTTGAAATTCTTTAAATGCCTCCCCCTCTATTTTAACATCATTTATACGAATATTAGAAACTATTATTTTACCATTCAATTTATAAATAGTATCATCAATTAATAAACCATGTATTTTATTTGTATTTAACATTTTTAATGATTCAGGTGCTAATGCAATTATCATATTATAATAAACATCTTCTACACTCATTATGCCATTTGTCCAATCTGATAAAAAATTGGGATTAAATTTAATTTTTGTAACTTCTCCTTCAATTTCAACATCGTATTTAATTAAAATATATTCACCTGTAGTTAGTATTTGAACATCTTTTAATTCTTTCACTTCGCCTGTTAAAAGTGTTTTCATTTGTTTGTTTGTTTCTTTTGGTAATTCTCTTTTGAACATTTTTAAATTTTATATATAGTTTATAATCTATTCTACTCTTATTTTAATTTTTGATTTATCATCTTCATCTTTTTCATCTTTTTTATAAGTTTCTTCGGGATATTCTGGCGGAATTTCTTTAAACACACTATCTCCCCAAGGTGCATATAAGCCCATTTTTGTAAGTTTCTTTTCACGTCTTCCGTCAGCAAATCTATCTTTCTTTTCTTGTTGCTTTTTTATTATCTCTTTAACCGAAATATTATCATCACCTATGAATTCTGAATTATCACCAGGCATCACATTCTTAAATACGCAATTTTCAAATACTCCAAAATATATTATTTTTTCATATTGAACGTCAATAAAACAATTCTTAAATTCAGAAGGTTTTTCTGATAAACAATTATATAATTTAGAATCAGAAACCTCACAATAAGACATAAATTGACACTCTTCTAAAATAGAATTTTTTAATTTGCAATTATGAAATTTTGCTTTATTTAACAACAACCCTTCCCCTTCGCAATCAACAAATAAAATGTTATCAATGGAATGCAAATTATGAAATTTTGCTTCTTTAACTTCAATTAATCCTGTATCTACATTATAATTAACACTGCCCGTCTTCATCCCACCGTTGATGATTAATAAAAATATTTTGCCATTTATTTGGTTATAATAAAAGTTTATTAATTCATAATCTTTTTTCAAATTTACCATTATTTCAATTCGTGGATAGTTGAATTTAAAATCTTTATATGTTGAACAAGTAGCATAAATTTTCTTATAATCTTTTGATAATTCAAGCAACTTATTAAGACGAGGTTGGTCTATTTTATCATCTTTTAAAACATTATAAGTTGCTTCAATATAATAATTTATAACATTTATTGTTTCTTGTAATTTTTTTGCATAATTCCCACCAATGTATCTAAATTCAATTAAATTGTTTTTTAATTTTGTAAAATTCACGCCATAATATCTGCTAATCGGATTTGGATAACTTAAATCAGAAGCATCTAAAGAATTATGATTATTATTTTTAACTATATCTTTGATTGACTTTGCATAAACATTATGTTTGCGTGATGGGAAATTTTGATAAATAAAATGTTCATCAAAATCAAGTATGAATTTTAATTTATTTAAACCATTTATGTTATTTTTTAAGTTTAATATTTTTAGATTATTAATTGATAAAGTGACATGCAAAGAACATTTTTCATTTAATTTTCCATAAGCGTTAATCCACTGATAAAAAAGATTGATGATGTTTGTTGCTTCATCATACTTCAAAGGTGGCGTTATTAATTCATACATTTTCGGACCACCCGAAAAATCATAACATAAAATATATTTTGTAGAATCATGCTGTTTATTTTTACTATAACCATCATAATCAATAGTGATAATAGGTTCTTTGATGACTCGTGAAATGGATTTAGCAAGATTTTCCATCTTTATATCATCTATTGATGAATAAAACTCAAACTCCATTCCTAATTTAACATTATTTCGTATATCTTTTTGTTTGCTATTCATAAACTGTGTAAATACTATATACTATATACTATATACTATATACTATATAGTATATATGTTAAAAATAGTTTACAAATGACTACAATTAGTTTTAATTACACGAGCAATTATGATTTCACTTCTTACTTTCAAGAGGCATCAAGGTTAGGTCGTTATGTTTATAACAGGATTAAAGATGGTCTAAGTGAAAAAGAGATTAGACATAATTTAAAAGAAAAGTTTTCTAATTTAAATCTTTCTGCTTGGATACAGGATTCTATTATAAAGGATATGATTGCTGTTAATGATGCATCGCCAAACACAAATATTATTTTTGGTGGTAAAAAAAACTTTATTGATAGGATTAAAAACAAAATAAGTAACGATGAATGGAAACAACATAGATTACGTAGAGGATTAATAATTCAAGGTGGAGCGAACACCAGAGGAAATAGACATTTTGAGTTACATATTGATGAAGGTTATGTTGTTTTAAAACTTAATCGTAAAGAACATATTCGTTTAGACATCAAAGGTTTAAGCAAGAAGTGGAGACAAGAATTGTTAAAACTTCAATCACTTAATGATGTTAAGCAAGGTGAACAGGGTTACACTTATACTATTAGAGTTACGTTTGATAAAGTTTTTATTTCTTTTGAAGAGTTTAAACAATCAAGCAGAAATTTAAAAGAAAATACTTATGCAGGGATTGATTTAAATCCAAGCAACATTGGATTTTCAATATGTAGAGACAAGGAAGTTAAATTAGCAAAAGAATTTTCAATTAAAAATGTTATTGATGAAGTTTTAAATAGTAAATTAGCAAGTTACTCGCCAAAGATGAAGTATCTTCAAAACAAAATTTCTTATGAGACGTTTGAAATAGCAAAACATATCGTGAGTCAATGTCTACACAATCGAGTTAAGTTTTTGTTTGTTGAGGATTTAAATTTTAAGGATGCGACTAAAGGTAGACGTTTTAACAGATTAACAAAGAACTTATGGAAACGCAACAAATTCATTGATAATTTAAAGAAAAGATGCAATGAAGTAGGAATTAAGTTGTTTTTAGTTAAACCACAATATAGTTCTTTCATAGGTAATGTGATGCATCCTTATAGTGACCCTGTTAATGCGTCACTTGAGATAGCGAGACGTGGTTATGAGACAAAAATTTTAAAAATAAATAATAGTTTTTTCCCAAAATTAATTAAAGAGACGCTTAAACACCAATGGAAGGAAACTTTAAGTGAGGAGATTAAGGATTGGAAGGGCTTTTACAGAAAAATAAAAAACCTTAATATGAGGGTTAGGGTTCTCCTTAAAGATACTGTCTATAAGGAGTTTAAGATGAGTTCATATAAAAGTCGTGTTAAACGATTTGTGTTTACATAGTTTAAAAATGTATACGTAGTATATAGAATTCAATACCTTATTCAAATAAATACTATATACGAATATAAGAAATAATTTTGAGGTAATAATGAATTACAAAAATGCAATCAAAAAATTGCTAATTTATTGTTGGGATAATAAAAAACTGGAAGAATTTGAATTTGTTTTTGAAAAAATACTTCCTGAAGATTTTATTAAGGTGGCAAATGAAATAAATTATTATCATTTACATCCCGAAAAGGTATTAGAAAAACTACATTTAATATTAAAAAATGTAAATAGTAAAATTGATATTTCGGCAGAAGTAAAACGAAGAAATAAAAATTTAAGAGAAGAATATATTCTCGAAAAAATTAAAAATGTCATATAAAAATCGTTTCGGCATCACCTGATTGTTATAGATTTAATGAAGAAATGCTGAGATTAGTTCGGCTTTTCTATTTAATCGAAGCATCTATCTTTTGGGTTAAAATATCCATTTTTTCGTTTAGTTTTGCTACTTCTGAATTTAGTTCGTCATTATTATCAGCCACCATTGCATCAACAAACACAGAGTTTAACAAAGATTATCCAATAATCCCGCCACCCACAAGAAGCAAACCAAAATATAATCTAATAAGATTTATTAACCACATAGAATCCGACAAACTCTCTGTTATAGATTGTGGTATGTCATTCCAACCTTCAACTGTTAATATTTGAAATGTAGAAAAAAGAGAATTAAATGGCGTTGAAAAATATTCGGGTGACAAATCACCAAATAACGCACAATTTACTAACGAAAAAATAAAAACAAATATAGTTATCGCAAAAAATATCGGCGATGAAATCTTTAATGCTAAAATAAAACCTTTTATCGTTTTATTAACATCAGGCAGAAATCTAAATATCCTAATAACTCGCAACATTCTTAACATCCTAAATGCTAAAAAGAAAGTTAAATCAGCAAAACCAACATCAAAAATTAGAAAAATAACACAAGGCAGCGAAATTATTATCAGCGTAAAATCAAGTTTATTCCAATTATCTGCAATATAATTTTTGAACGAATAATGTTTAATTTTTATACTCATTTCAATAATGAATACAAATATTATTGCAACATCAATCGCTTCTAAAATTGGTATTCTATAGCCAATTTGTTCCTGCACAAAAATAATAATTCCACTGATTATTATTAGTGTTAGAATAATTTTCTCATTCAAAAATATCTTATTAAAAATGCTCATAAATTATTTGCTTGAATTCGGATAAAGTTATTATCTTTATTGGAAAATTAGTTTTTGTTGCTAATACTTTTTTATCGCCAGTAACTAAATAATCTGCCCCCGATTGTTCCGACAAATCAAATAAATAATTATCATCTGGATCAGAACATCCCGTGAAAAACGGAACAGGATTAAATAAAAAAGTAGACTTTTTATAAAAATCAAAATAATAGGATATAGGTAATTTTAGCAATTTAATAATACGATCCCTATGTAAAACATCAAGTATTTCATCAGTCATAACATCGGAACGAAAAATCAACACTCTGTTTACTAAAATCCAATCAATTAACTTAACATAATCGTCTTTTAGAAATAAAGAAATCCAAATATTAACATCTAATACATAATTAGTTAATTGCATTTTTTTTCTTGTTTTTTCTAACCGCCTTTATTTCGGCGACAATTTCTTCTATTGTGATGTCGTTTGGTATAACAGAATCATTTAGCACTTGTGCCTGCTCTTTTGCAAGAATCATTTTAACTTGCCACAGCATTTGTTTTTGCTGCTCTTCTGAAAGCAAATTAATATTATTTATTAATTGTGTTT
>Ga0099364_10003120_pt1 | contig 21186 bp, 21 predicted proteins | sample TergutTh196P3_FD_73070 | JGI IMG/M metagenome (GOLD analysis project Ga0099364, IMG submission 73070) | Microcerotermes parvus P3 segment gut microbial communities from Pointe-Noire, Republic of the Congo - Th196 P3 | ecosystem: Host-associated > Arthropoda: Insects > Digestive system > Gut ... | reverse complement strand
CTACAATTTCCCGTACCTGCTGGGATTGGCCTTTTTTGGAAACAAGTACGCTGGCTGGTCCGCCGCTTTTTCCCAGCCGGACTGCTATAATAAGATCTTCAACACCAATTAATGCAACCGGTATTTCTGAATCGACAAAGCAGTTTTTTGATCCGGTTTGATATACTTCGCCCCTGCTTAGGCCTCCTTGTTCCAGGAGGGCGGCATATTCATCCCAGCTTCCTACATCCAGCCAGTCAAAACCTGCCTGAACCATTATGGTATTGGCACATTTTTCTGCAATGGCATAGTCGAAAGAAATTGCCGGGGCTTCATTATACGCTTGTTTTAGATCAAGCCATTCCCAGAGTATACGCAGTCCCCGTTCTGCTTTAAAAGATCGTTCATCCGGAGCACGGAGTTTTTCGAAGGGACGCAGCACATCGGGAGCATAACGGCGGAATTCGCCAAGCATAAACCTCGAAGAAAATGCAAACATTCCGGAGTTCCAAAAAAAATTTCCAGCAGCAAGAAATTCCTGTGCTGTTTTTAAATCTGGTTTTTCCCTAAAGGCAGCAACTTTATAGATATCCGGTTTTTCTGCCTGACGCGAAACAAGCTTTTCTGTTTCTATATAGCCATACCCTGTATCCGGCCCGCGGGGGCTGATTCCAAAAACTGCAAGCTTGTCTGCCTGGGCAAATTGTTCTGCTGCTTCTGCATCCACTGCAAAACGGTCAAGGGGAGTGATTATATGATCGCTTGTCAGCACCAGCACCTTCCTGTCCTGTCCGCTCATCCAGTCAATATATTTTAGAACACAAACTATTGCAGGAGCTGTACTTTTTGCTGCCGGTTCGGGAATTAACAAGAGGTGTTTTTTTTCATCGTCAGAATAAATATCACAGGCTTTTACAATGTTAGCTATGTGGGAACTTCCGGCAATAATTATTACCCTGCTGTCTTTTTTTTTATTTATTACTGCCAATCCCCGTTCTATTGCTGCATTAAAAAAAGATCCCTTGCCTTCGCTGTTTGGAAGAGGCAGAAATTGTTTTGGAAGCTGGTTGTGACTGGCCGGCCAAAGCCTAACACCGGACCCCCCAGCCATGATAATGCAATCATCGAACATGGATTGTTAAAGTATACGTTGTACTTATAAAAGGGGGAAGGCCCATCTTGACAATTATTATTTTTTGGTATATATTTTGATATATACTTATTGTGGGGTAATAACGAGGTGAATACATGAAAGATACAGCAAAAATATTTACCAGCGGAAGGTCACAGGCAGTACGGCTTCCAAAAGATTTCCGGTTCATTGGGAATGAAGTCTATATTAAAAAGGAAAAAGGCAGGGTAATACTTTCAGAAAAACCGCAGAAATCCTGGGCGCAAATATTTGATAATTTTGAAGGAGATCCGGATTTTTCTGTCTGCAGAGAACGACTTGCAGATACTCCCCGCCCGGCAAAGTTATGATTTATCTGCTTGATACTGATACCATAAGTTTAATAGTCAGAAAAAATCCTATAGTTATTAAAAATCTTATAAAACATGAAAATGATGAAATTTATTTAAGCGTTATAAGTTATGCAGAGCTGTACTATGGCCTGGAAAAAAAGGGGTCGGATAAGCTTTTTAGTGAAGTTAACTCTATCCTGGGTAAATTAACAATACTTGATTTCGATGAATCACAATCAGAGCATTATGGTAAAATTCGATTAAGACTTGAAAAAACGGGAACGCCTCTTGGAAATATTGATATGCTTATTGCTGCTGCTGCAATGTCATCTGATGCTATATTGGTTACACATAATACAAATCATTTCTCCAAAATAAAGGGTTTAAAAATAGAAGACTGGTCTTAAGAGATTATTCCCACTTCAACCTTGTCCTTTCCAATATTTCCAAAAAATGATCGGGCAGGGGAGCAAATATTTCCAATCCGTTTTTAAACTGGGTCAGCGATGGGGGCAGATGTATTGAATATGCATGAAGGAGAAGCCGTTTTAGCCCCAGAGATTTTTTAAGATTTTTATTGAGGGCAAAATCTCCGTATTTATCATCTCCTAAAATTGGAAAATTCGACTGTGCAAGGTGGCGGCGTATTTGATGCATACGGCCTGTAGCAGGTTGTATTTCCGCCAGCGACAGGCTGACAGCATCAAGATCCTCTACACTTGCCAGACAGCGATACTTAGTTCTGGCCGACAGCTTTTGGCCTTTTATCTCCAGGGTTTCGTTAATGGTTCCTGTTTCGTTAAGTATTCCGGCACATACAGCAAGGTAGGTTTTTTTTATACCAGCATTGGAATCGCTGTTCCATTCCCGGTGATAGTCAAAAAGGGCAGAACAGGCTGCTGCGGTTTCTTTGGTTTTTGCAGTAACAATAACACCGGATGTATCCCTGTCCAGCCGGTGAACCAAGAGGGGGCGCGGAGTATAATGCTCTGCCAGAAGGGAATCCAGGGATACAGCCACACCGGCACCTCCCTGTACAGGAAGCCCTGCAGGTTTATTAAGAACAAGGAGCTTGTCATCTTCGTATAAAACGCTGATACGCTTCATGGGTTTAATTGTATATTGTACTATCTAGCTGTTTTTGCCTATCCAACAAGGTTTATTGACATGCTATACTATCACTATAGAGGACATACATTGTCGTTCCACTGGCACGACAATTAAGTAACACAAGGATAATCCCATGACCAAAAAAAAGAAGCCTAAAGCAGCAAAAATTGCTCAACCTAACAAAAGCAAACAAGTAATCCCTGAAGAAACCCTGCTGTATAGAGAGCTTTCCTTGCTCATTGAAAAAAGCAAGCATAAGGCGGTCTCGCAGGTAAAGAGCACGGTTAATCTATTGTTCTGGCAGATAGGCAAAAAGATAAACAATGAAATACTACAAAATGAACGGGCAGAATACGGCTCAAAGATCATAACAAATCTGGCTAAAAAACTTTCCGCTCAGTATGGAAGAAATTTCGAGGAAAAAAACCTGCGCCGAATGATACAGTTTGCAATACAATTCCCCGATAGAAGAATTGTCGTTACACTGTCACGACAATTGAGCTGGTCTCATTTTATTGCCATCATTCCATTAAAATCTACTGAGGAAAGGGAGTTTTATAGTTATTTATCAATTAATGATATTCTTGGCGTTCGGGAATTACGTCATCAAATTGAATTGAAAACATTTGAACGTACCCAAATTGCCAATTCGCAACTTTCCAAAAAGTCAAAAATTCCTCAGGATACATTCAAAGACCCTTATGTGCTTGATTTCATGGAACTTAAAAATACATATCTTGAAAAAGATGTTGAAACAGCCATATTACGAGACCTTGAAAGCTTTATTCTGGAATTGGGTAAAGGTTTTACCTTTGTAGAACGGCAAAAACGTATGATAATTGACGGAGAAGATTTTTATCTTGATCTTCTTTTTTTCCACCGGAAGTTAAAAAGACTTGTCGCCATTGAACTTAAACTTGGAAAATTTACAGCAAAATATCAAGGTCAAATGAAATTGTATCTTAAATGGCTAAACAGATACGAGCGGCAGGCAGATGAAAACGAACCTATAGGTCTCATACTGTGTGTTGGAGACAGCCGGGAACAAATAGAATTGCTGGAAATGGATAAAGACGGGATTATGGTCGCCGAATACTTGACGGATTTGCCGCCCAAAAAAGAATTGGAAGCAAAAATCAGATCATTGCTTTTAGAAGCTCGTGAAAGGCTGGAAGCCAGAAAACTTCTGGAGCAGAGATAAGGATAATCCCATGATAAAAAAAGGCAAATTCACCGAACACACAAATTGGCCTTTTTTTATACGCAAATAACTAGTATACTTGTAACATGAAAAAACAATTCCTCCTTTTTACGATCTTTCATCTTGCCCCGCTCTTATTTGTTCAGGCAGGACCACTTTTTTCCCCTACCTGGGGTTTCCGGCTGGATATTCCAGAAGGATATGAACTAAGCGGCGGTGACGGAGCTAATCAATTTTCTTTTTCATCTCCTTTTGAATCAAATCTGGATATTATTATCTATACCGGCAGGGCTTCTGCTGCTGCCATTGCCGATGAGCTGGAACAAAGGCTTTCCAACCGGGGAAGAAAACATGTTTTTACCTACAATGGCAGGGAAGCGGCGTTACTGGAATTGCGTATTACCCAGGGAAGGAATACTATTAGCGGCTGGGCGCTTTGTCTGGAACTGGAAGCGCGGGATAGAAATAATAAGGTTTTTCTGGCAGCTTTAGCTTTTGGGCCGGACAGTGCAGAATTACAACATGTACATCTTTCGGTGTTGGATACGATAGAAGGCGGAGAAGGAGATCGCCGCCGGCCTGGAGTAATAACAGAGTTTTTTCATCCGCGGGGAGAGTGGGTAATAGTTCCCCTGGCCAATAGCAATGAAAGCGCCCATTTTAGGGCAAATGATGCCGTCGCAGCCCAAGCTCTTGTCGACCGGGAATTCGAAGTGATGAAGTTGTACCTTAATTCCCCCCTGTGGCAGGAAGCATGGAAACGCTTCTATAGGGCAATCTATAAAGATGCCTTTAACCGTTTGGAAGATACCGCTTTTAGAATGGAACGGAGCTGGAATAATGCCATAATTGGACCCAGCGGCGAAGGAATTGATATTGAAGAAGCAGACCGGCTGGGCTCCAGAAATACCGAAGCCAGGCACATTGCAGCCAAAGCCCTGGAATGGGTACAGGGTTTTGAGTATGAAAGAGATCTTTTGGGAAGCGATTTTGTAAACCTTGTTACTGCTGCCATAGAAGGCCGGGGAGACTGCGATTCAAGGGCAATGCTGTGGATAATTATTTTGCAGCATGCAAATATTCGTGCAGGGCTCATGGTATCCCGTGAATATAGCCATGCCATGGGTATGGCTGATTTGGAAGGGCAGGGCGCACGATTCCCAATGAGGGACTACAGTGACAATGAAATCCGCTGGCTTGTAGCAGAAACCACTGTTCAGGTTGCCCTGGGTTTAATTGGAGAAACGGTAAGCGATATAGACGGGTGGCTTGGAGTGCTGTTTGAATAGCGTTCCCACATCGGCAGTATTAATTGTCGACTATTGGCTGATATTCCTCTAGGTAGTTTTTATCAGCAGCTTGTAAACTTCCTCGGCAGTTTGCGCATTAAGCAGGGAACTGCGAAGCTCCTTGCTTTTAAGCCTGGCGCTGAAGAACGACAGGGTTTGCAGGTAGTATGCATGTTGATTATATGCTGCAGCAATCATAAATAGGAGCCGTACCGGTTCGTCATCCAGGGGCTGGAAGTCAAGAATATCGGTTCTGCTAATTCCCACCGACATTACCAGATCGGTTACGGAGTTTAAGCGTACATGTGGTATGGCAATACCGCCGCCTATGGCAGTACTCATTAATGTTTCCCGCCGTATGATTTTTTCCATTAGTTCCTGCTGGCTTTTTACCTGGGGAGCAGCGGCAAGATTTTCTGCAAGAGCGGTAAGTGCATCTTGTTTTGTCGAATGGTTTAGAAATAAAATTCTGTCCACCGAAACAATAGATTCCACCTGTACCACTGTATGACTGGTTTTTTGAGGGCCGGAAAGGATATTGTTCACCCACTGTTCAAACGCCGATTTTTTAAAGCGCCAGGCAGTGCCAATTTTACCTGCCGGGATTTCTCCTTTTTGGGCCCATTCATAAACAGTCCGTTCGGAAACCCGCAGATACTTTGCAACTTCGTCAATAGTTAAAATTTCTTCTTCAATCATTACTAATAGAATACATCAAACAGCAGAATATGTCAAGCATTTCCAGGCAAATTCGCTAAAAATCTTCATTAATTCGGATTTTGAGCTAAATCATGAAGTGAATCAAAGGGGTAAAGTTCACCAATGCTGGAATCCACATATTGTGTTCCCGAACCCTTAAAACGTACCGGGGCGCTGCCGTCCATAAATTCACTTAAAACCTGGCGGCAGGCGCCACAGGGGCCTACCGGGCTGGCGGAATCCGGAGTTGCCACGGCTATAGCTTTGAAAGAACGGCATTTTTTGCTTACTGCCTGCACCACAGCGCTTCGTTCGGCACAAATAGTAAGGCCATAGGACCGGTTTTCTACATTACAGCCAGTATAGATAGTACCATCATCGCCCAAAAGGGCTGCTCCTACCCTAAAATGGGAATAGGGGACATAAGCTGCATCTGCTGCCGCAAGAGCCGCCTGGTATAATTGATCCATATTGATATTCATCCTTTCCTCCATGTATAGTATATTTGTGGCAAAAAGAAAAAAGATCTACTCAATTATTCTGGCAGTTCTTGCCTTTATTGCATATACCATCCTGGCAGCCCAGCCTATTCCTCCCGAAACAATTCTTAGCTTTAACTGGCTTAGAACTCTTAACGAAGAAAATGATGAAGAAAGATCTGCCGGCGGAAGCCTAATTCCCTTTGTGCTTGGAAACCGTTTTGGTTATGTCGACTCAAGGGGTACCCTGCATTTAAACCGTGAAAGAGAACAGACTATTTCCCTTTCTCCTGAATTTTGGGCCGAGTATGACAGTGCTCCCCAGGAACTGGTAATTTATAATCCCCGCAGGGGCATAGAATTTGTATTGGATTTTCCCGATAGTTATCCAATTTTTTTGGATGGAAGGATTTTTCTTATTAGTAAGGATCAAACCAGTCTTAGAGAACTAAGCCGGGAAGGAGATATTCTTTGGCAATATGATTTTGAAGCACCCTTAACCAGTATTGATGCAGCAGGAACTTTTGTTCTTACCGGAACGCTGGATGGAGTAATTGATTTGCTTGATAGGCAGGGAAATCCCCTTTTTCCGTCATTTGCACCAGGGGCAGCCCGAATTCCAGTAATCCTTGCCTGCCGAATTTCTTCCGACGGTTCAAAACTGGCAATTATTTCCGGTATCGACAATCAGCGTTTTTTGTTTTTGGAATTATTTGGCAGTGCAGATTATCGTGTGACCTACCATGAATCTTTACCGGGCAGCGGATTCCGCCGGGAAGTACAGATGGCCTTTATTGCCGATGATACAAAGGTGGTCTTTGAACAGGAAGCAGGACTGGGTATTTACGATGTCCGCTCCCGTTCTACCATTACCCTGTCACTTCCCGGCAGACTTTTAGCCCTTGATATGGAAGGAAGGGACGGCTTGTTCTTTTATATTAGTACCGGAAGGACTTCTTTTCATAGTACGGATTATCAGACGGGTTTAAGCACAGAGCAGGAAGAAAAACGCCTTGTAGCGCTAAAGCTTCCCGATATGGAATTGGTGAATGTTCCCTTTAGGAGCGAGGCTTCTTTTTTAAGCCGCCGCGGGAACGAGCTTTTTATTGGCGGTGGAAATATGCTTGCCTCATTTACACTTAATAAAAGATGAAAACACACAAGATAAAAAAAATTATTGCATTAATACTCTTTTTATCCGCATCGCTTTTTATATATGCCTTTGAGTGGCCTCTTAGAGAAGGAAGGCTGGCAGCCAACTTTGGATCAAGCGATATGGGCATTCCTCTTCTGGGAAATATTTTTTCCGGTTCCGGTTCTGTGTTCCCTGTTGAAGTGGGAGAATTAATTTTTGTCCATGATCCGGAAAATCCTGCTTCCCGCTTTCCTTCTCCTTTGGGTTCGTGGATGGCGCTGGATCATGGCGATGATATGATCAGTCTGTATGCCCGGTATGAGGATCGGGGAGACACACTGGTTCCTACTATTGTGGAAACCAATACAGTACTGGCTTCTGCTGGAAACTCTGGCTGGTCGGAACAGGATGGTCTGTATTTTGCCTTTTTTGATCGTAGAGAAAGGCGCTGGGTTAATCCATCCATTATTATTCAGGGCAATATATCAAATATTGAGGATACCACTGCTCCGGTAATTCGCCAGGTGGAACTTCGCAGTATGGCCGGTACTTCTTATAATCCTGCTCTTGTCCAGCGTCTTCCTCAGGGTATTTATACTGTTTATATAGATGCATGGGACAGCCTTGAACCAGGCGGAGAAGCTCTTGCGCCCAATAGGATCAATATTTCACTTAGCGGTGCAGATGCCGGGTTTATTAGTTTTGAAATACTTTTATCCATGGAAGGAAATCGTATGGTATACCGCGGCGACTTAATTCCTGCTTCTATGGTGTATGATCAAAGCGGATATAGCTTTGGAGAAATACGCCTTACCCGCGGTCAGGCTGTTCTGGTAATCGAAGCCAGGGATATTGCGGATAATGTTCGTTCGGTAAGTTATCGGTTGAATATCGATTAAGAATATGTCATGGCTGTAAAAACCTGGTCTACTCCTTTTCTGAAGGAGGAATGTGCCGAAATTCCCTGTACCCTTTGCAAATGCACTTCTTTTATTCCACATTTTGCCGGCTATGTCCGATGCGCCTCCTGCAGTCTGGTTCAGGTTAATCCGCAGCCGCTTCCTGCCGCTATAATAGAGCGTTACAATAATGGCAGCGGTCAAGCATATCTGACATATGAAAAAAACAACGAAGCAGCTTTTCTTCGGCTTGGGGAATTAGCACTGCAGGATGCAGGTTTTTTTGATCTGGAAGCGGAGCTTTTGCCGGAATCTCCCAGTGTTTTGGACATAGGCAGCGCTATTGGATCCTTGCCTGCAATGTTAAAAGACCGGGGCTGGGCTGTCCAATGTGTGGAAATATCCGGCCCCCAGGCAATATACTGCCGGGAACGGGGTTTGGAAACCAGTTCTTTGCCTCTGGAAGATAACCATTTTCCAGGTCAGAGTTTTGATGTAGTTATTGCTTCTCATTTAATAGAACACTTAAATGATCCGGGTTCTTTTGTCCGTGAAGTACATCGTATCCTAAAACCTGCTGGCCGCTTTTATATTACAACTCCCAACATAAACAGTTTTCAGGCAAAGATCTTCGGCAGCCGCTGGCGCTCGGCAATTTTTGATCATCTATTTCTTTTTTCGGCAGGGACACTTAGTCTTTTGTTGGAACGATCCGGTTTTACGGTAGAACGGATAAAAACCTGGGGAGGACTGGCGGCAGGAACTGCCCCGGTATTTATAAAAAGGATTTTTGACACAGCGGTAAAACCCCTGAGCATTGGAGATGTAATGATTGTCAGGGCACGGCGTTAATAAATTCAGCATTGAGTTTAAGCCATTGGTTAAGCGCATATTCGGCAATGACTGGATAGTCTGCTGTTGTCCAGCTCTCTCTTGTCAAAAATTCTTCCATGATAGTGCGGACAATGTTTCCAGGCCAGGTACCAGGCACACCGCAGCTGGAAGCAGCAATAATATTACCGCTCTGAATATAGCTGTCTATCGATTTTTCTAAAACATTGGGGATTGTTTGGGAAGATGAGTAAAGCCAAAGCAGAAAATCGTATGCTAGTTTTTTTTCTTCCTGTGAAGAGAGGTTGTTTACTGCATAATAGCCTTTTGCAAAAACCGGTATGGAACGGTTTAATAGTTCTGCTGTTATACCGTCGCCTCTTACAATGGAGCTGTTTCTAAAAGGTATTTTAAGCGGAAGCATTTCCAGCCGCCCTGCCATTGCAGCATTTTGTTCTGCGATACTTTGGTAGATTTGATTATTCTGTATTATAAAAACAACATTGCTGTTTGTAAAACTATTGATCGATTCATTCTCCGTCCTAAAGGAGCTTAACAGATCCAAAGCTCTGGCAAAGTCAAAAAAAACCGGAGAAAGTATATGATCATAATCAAAATTATCTGTTTCGTCTAAAACATTTCTGTATGCCATATAAGGTGAAACAAAAGCTGCGTTTAATGCTGCATTAATTAGATTATCCATTCCCCTTAAATTAAAAACACCATCCAGATTTAAGGCTGGCCCTGTTTTAAGGGGAAGAAAAGTATATAATCTGCCGGACAGTATAATACGATATGGAAAGGGAAATTGTATCCATCTGTCCAAAGTCTGTATAAATACGGCCCATTCGTCCCAGCTGGCAGTTTTAATATCTGCAAGAACGTTTTCTTCATTTCCTTCTCCGAACAAGGAAGAGAGCATATCGCGGTTAACAATAAAACCAAAAGCTTCCACAGAAGCCGGGATTCCAAAACTGCTTATTCCGCCGGCATTAAGCTGCAATGCCGGGGCTAAACCAGAGATTAGTTCCAAAAAAGTATCGTCTGCAGCATGGTTTAAATCCTGTACAAAGCCAGCTTCTTTCCAATGCATAAGTTCTTTTATATCCCGAATAGTAAAAATTACCGGCCGGCTCAATGAATTAAGCTCGTTTTCCAGTATTTCCATATTGTCCCGACCTATACCGGGGATTAAAACCTTAATTCTTACTCCTGTTTCGGCAGTATATGCCCTGCAAAGCTCCTCAAACTCCTGGTTTTTTTCGGTAAGTGAATTAAAAATATACAGATCGTAACCCTTGTCCGGCGCTTTACAGCTAAAAACAAGTACAAAGAGGATAATATAGGTTAATCTGTAAAAAAATAATAAATACTTCATTGGAACTCCCATGTCCATGTTGTATACTATAAATAATGATAGTAAACGATCCTAGAGTGCAGGAACAAATCAGCGAACTATGCCGCTTATTTGCAGGAACAAAAGACAGAAAACTCCTGGAATCGTTCCTGTACTGTCTGTTAACTCCTGCCGAAGCAGCAGATATTGCCAGCCGCTGGGCTTTGGTTAAAGCTCTGCACGAAGGCAGAACCCAGCGGGATATTGCCAAAGATCTTGGTGTTTCCTTGTGTAAGATAACCAGGGGTTCCCGGGAATTAAAAAAGGCCGGTTCTGCTTTCCGCCAGGTTCTTACATTGTTAGACAACTTTGACCTTGAAGGAAGAACGGAAGATGGCTCGTCTAACCCGCTCGAGCCAGACAATAATAATGGCCAGTAAAAAACGCGGCAGTGCAGCCCATATATATGGAACTCCCAAACTAACAATTAATAGTGTGTCCTCGATCTGGGAATGGCTGATTGCTGCATGATGATTAAAAATATCTGCTTCGGTATGTGTTAAGCTGCCGTTTTTTAATTCTTCAACAATAACCCCCGCACCGTAAGCAAGTCCGATAATATTGGCTACAAGCCAAACATAGGCAGTATTGGAAGAAAGGCCGAAGAAACCAATAATTGGCCTGGCTATTTTTGCCAGCTTTTTTGTAATGCCGAATTCTGCAAGGATACGCTGTACAAACATAACAATAAATACAATTAAAAAAATCTGTAAAACCAAAACAAGGGACTGAATAAACCAGGGTTCCAGGCCTTCCAGAAACAATGCCAGATTAAAACCCAGGGGGATTTCTGTAAACTGGGAAGCTTCTGTTCCAATAATAGTGCCTGCTTCTTCCGGTACTATAAAACTTAAAAGCCATCCGGAAAGTATTGAAACCGAAATTCGAAGCAGTACCATTTTTCCTATACGTGAACCGGTCTTTTTCATAATCAGGCATTCTACAAAAAAACTATGGGCAATTAGACACATGGTACTAAGTATAATTACTTGTTTTCCTGTAAGCGTTAATGTATTTATTACAGCTAGGACCGAATAAAGGTCCATAAAAATTGAAGTAAGATAGACCAGTACAGCTTCGCCGGGAAGTCCTAAAAACTGCATTAAGGGATTCATAAATTTTGCTATGTAGTTTAATATACCGGTGTTTTTAAGGATCAATACTGCAAAGGAGACCGGCAGCATAATGCGAAGAAGAAATCCTATTGTCGATGTAGAGGGACCGATATTTTCTTTTGCACATTTGACAATCCTTAACCAGAAGGGGAGTTGTATTTCGCCTGTATCAGCCATCTTGTTTTCCCCTGTTATAGTTAATAAGCGATCCTGCCTCTAATAATTTTCTTTCTATAGGGTTTAGATCCGGTATTGTTAATGTACAAATACCGCAATGTTCCGGACGGAGTATATAAGCCTGTACAGTTGTTTGCTCTCCTCGTATTAATGCTGTAATTTCCGGAATAAATATATAATCGCTGTTTTGAAACGGCGGTTCCCCATCGATAATAAAAGGAATTATTCCCCAATTTATTAAATTACTGACATAACGTTTGGTGGCATATTCTTTGGCAAAGTTTGCTGCTCCCCCTAAAATCCGCTGGCAGGAAGCGGCTTGTTCCCGTGCACTGCCGTCTCCGGGTTTATGTGCATAAATTGCGCTGGCAATTTGAATTGCACTAGCAATTTGAATTGCGCTGGCCTTGTCCTCAAGCAATGTGTAACATGTGTTTAAGACTGCTTCCAGCTCCGCCGTATTGGTTCTGTCCCGGACCTCTTTTGCCCTGGCTACATAGGCAGGATCTTTCCGTGAAAGGGTAAATTCTGCCAAAGCCAGGGGGTTTGATCTATACGAAGATGTTTCTCCCGAAGGGATCAGTTCATCGGTTGTGGTTACCGGATCAGTAATAAACGAAACAATTTTTAATAGGAGCATATCTCCCAGCGCTTCCATGGGAGGCCAGTCGGTAATGTTTGGACCATAACAAAGCTGGAACTCTGGTTCGGCCTTTCCTATACCATTGTAAACCCGTGCCAGGTATGGAGCATTGTCGAATGTATATTGATGGTTTCTATTGTTAATTGCCATGCCTTCGGCTGAACTTAGGATACCACCGTTACGGGCTGTGGCGGCAATACTTAAGGAGTCCATTAATGCTACAGAAGCAATCTGTCCCTGGTTAGGCTTGGAACCTTCGCGGTTGGGAAAGTTCCGCGTACAATGACGTATGGAAAAGCTCCGGTTAGCAGGAATATCTCCGGCGCCGAAACAGGGACCGCAAAAGGCAGTTTTTACCAGAGCTCCGGCGTTTATAAGCTTTGCCAATGTGCCGTTTCGGGCAATTTCCAGATAAAGCGGCTGGCTTCCCGGATACACAGACAGGCTGAAAGTATTGTTTTGCATCTGCCCGCTGCATAGTATATCCGCAGCCGCCATGATACTGTCAAATGTTCCTCCGGCACATCCGGCAATAATACCCTGATCAACACGGATACGGCCCTGGCAGTCAATTTTTTCCATTAGACCTAAACTAGCTGCTGTATCTTTTTCTATTTTGTTAAAAATATCGCGGGGATTGGCAAGAACTTCGTCCAATTCATAAACATTGCTGGGATGGAAGGGAAGGGCGATCATTGGTTTTATTTTATCCAGCTTGATCTTAATCATCCCATTGTACCTGGCATATTGGGCAGGTTTTAGTTCCCGGTAATCGCTGCTTCGTCCATGCAGCTCAAGGTATTTTTGCGTTGTCTTGTCTGTTTCCCATATAGATGACCAGCAGCTGGTTTCTGTGGTCATGACATCTATGGCATTGCGGTATTCGGCGCTTAACTCTGCAATGCCGGGGCCGATAAATTCCAATACTGCATTTTTTGCCAAACCATTGTTAAAGACCGCCCCAATCAGAGTAAGGGCAATGTCCATGGGACCTACCCAGCTTTGGGGTTTTCCTTCCAGGTATACTGCAATAACCTTTGGTGTTTTTATTTCGTAGCTCTGGGATAGAAGCTGTTTTACCAGTTCGCCGCCTCCTTCTCCCACAGCAAGAGTTCCCAAAGCGCCATAGCGGGTATGGCTGTCGCTGCCAAGGATCATTTTACCGCAGCCTGCCCAGTTTTCCCGCATATAACTGTGTATTACTGCCAGATGGGGGGGTACAAAAACACCGCCGTATTTCCGGGCTGCCGAAAGGCCAAAAGCATGATCATCGCTGTTTATTGTACCTCCCACAGCACAAAGGGAATTGTGGCAATTGGTTAGGATATAGGGAACGGGGAAGGCAGATAGGCCGGAAGCTTTGGCTGTTTGTATAATTGCTACATAGGTAATGTCATGAGAAGCAAGAATATCAAAATTTAATTGAAGCTTATCCTGGTTTTTTTCCGGATTGTTATTATGGGCAGCCAAGATATTATAAGTAATGGTACCCTCCGGCCCGTAAGAATGATTCTGTAGAGCAGCCTGGTCATGAGAGACTATTTCCCGTCCCTTATAAAGAAGAATATCTTCTTCTATCAACTCAACTGATTTATATTCAACTGATTTAATAGTAGGAAACATCTCCTTATGCTTCCCGGTCAAAATCTAAAACATTTAAATTTTCATCCATTTTTACACATAATACTTCCTGGGAAAAATCATTCGACAGCCGGTATTTGACAGAAAAGCAAATTTCGTCAAACTCCTGTATAAAAACTAGATTTGGATACTCAAATTGTCTGCTTATTTTTTCAATGGAAAATGTGCTGTAGTCCGAGCTGCCAAAAAGCTGTACAAGTATTTCCTTATCCAATGTTTCAAAATGGAATTTAAAGTAATACCGGATTACCTCACTGCTTGCGTAGTTTTCCACAATAGCATTTAGCGCAATTTCGTGTATTTCTGAATACCGATCAATTATTTCAAGGCATTTTTCGGTTTTTTCTTCGTTTCCGTCAAAATCGTCCAAAGAAATATTTATAGGAACATCATTGTAACTTAAACTGAAAGATTTCTGATTACCGATTCTGTTTTTTTCATCAAAGACCAGTTCGCCAAAGAGCTTAGTTGTATAAGTACTCATCCTCATATCCTCTTATTTTTGCTATTTTAGGCAAGTATACCAAAAGACAAAGCTTTTTGCTACATAGACTTTTTTATTAAGGGCAGTTATTATTGAACCAGAGAGGTTTGCATGATACGCGGCGGAGACATAGTCAAGGGAAGCTGTCTGCTCCAGAAAGGACAGCCCTATTTGGTCGTAGAAAGGGAATTTCACAATCCCGGTAAAGGTACGGCTATTGCCCGCATTAAAATGAAAAGTCTTAAGGATGGATCAGTATTAAGCCTTACCATACCCACCCAGCAGGAAATAGAAGACGCAGAAGTTGTAATTTCAAGCTGTCAGTACCAGTATTCCGATAAGGATAATTTTTATTTTATGGATAATAAAAGCTACGAGCAGTATGAAGTATCCATTAGCGGTATGCCGGATAAAAAGTATTATCTGCAGGAAGACGGTATATACGATTTAATAATCTGGGAAGGGAAGGTAATAGACATAAAAATTCCCTATAAAGTAACCTTTACTGTTGCCGAGTCGGAAAACTATGTTAAGGGAGATACAGTTTCCGGCGCAACTAAACCGGTAACTACAGAAACTGGTCTTACTGTCCGGGTCCCTCTTTTTATTAAACAGGGCGAAAAGATACTGGTAAATACCGAGACAAATGAATATGTAGAACGGGTCAATTAGCCGGCAAATTAGGATTTACCGGGCTGCTGCAAGGGTCTCCCTTACTATGCTGATATACTCGGAACCGATAAACATAGAGGCTGCCTGTCTTTGTAAAATAGCTACCTGCAGGGAATCCTGGGCGGAAAAATAACGTATATAAGTATAAGTCTTACCGTCCATTTCTACTTTTTGTAAATACCAGGAGCCGCGTATATTTCGTACTGTCCCGTCATCGGAAACATGGGTAAAGGTTAAATAAAAACTGTCCGGGGTATCTATACGTATTTCTTTTAAAAGTGTGAAGGCGGATATTACATGTATTCCCAGAGCGCCTACACTAAGCTCAAAAAAAGCCAGAGTTCCCCGTTCGTTTCTGCCTGCAATACGCGATATTGTAGTCCGTCTGTATATCTGTGCATATTGTGAATAATCGGTAATTATTTCTTTCATTCTTTCCAAAGAAATGGCTGTACAGGCATGAACATCAGCTTCCATGTTTATCCAGGTATTGTTTCCTTCAATCGTACGGCCAACACGGGTATTGATTACTTCGGGTCTTTCCAGAATTCTTCTAAGATTTACAGCTTCGGGCATGGAGGCCGCTGACCTTGGGGGAGCTTGCGGATTAATGCTTAAAGGGAGAAGCGTCAGTACCAATAAAAACAAACAAACTCTCATATCATAAATAATAACAAAACAACGTAGAATAAGTAACTGCTATTATATTTTCGAATTATGTAACATACTACAACTATGGATTTTATTGCTAAGTTTAGGGAGGCGGTAAAAATTCCTACATGGTGGCCTCCGGAAGCCCCTGGCGGAGACGCCAGGGCAGAAGCACCCCTTCTGCGTTTCCAGGAATTTCTTATAGAACAATTTCCTATTTTCCATAAAATAGCGCAGCGCTGGGTGTTAAGTCCCTACTCGGTGGTTTACAAATTGCCGGGGAATAACAATGCAGATGAGCCGGTATTGCTCCTTGCCCATTATGATGTGGTTCCGGCAGAAACAGAAAAATGGAAGTTTGATCCCTTTGGCGCAGAAATAAAAGATGGTTTTATTTATGGTCGGGGAACCCTGGACATGAAGAGTATATTGATCAGCATCATGGAAGCTGCAGAAAATCTCTGTGCAAAAGGATGGAAGCCCAAACAGGATATTTGGTTTGCCTTTGGCGGAGATGAAGAACGAGCAGGTATTCTGGGAGCAATGGAAACAGTCCGTTGGTTTGAAAAAAAAGGACAACGCTTTGCCTGGATTTTTGATGAAGGTACGCCCATCGCAGAAAATCATATTAAGGGCATTAATGCTCCGATTGCCCTTGTCAGTGTAGAGGAAAAAGGATACTTAAGCCTTAATATAACGGTGGCTCAGGAGCCGGGTCATGCATCAAGGCCGCCAAAGATACAGGCTGCAGCAGTGCTTGGCCATGCATTATGCAGAATAGCAAAAAAGCCTTTTCCGTATACATTAGTTCCGACAGTGGAAGCTTTTTTTAAACAGATTGCTCCGCTTATATCAGGCGTTCAGGGATTTGTAATGCGTCATGCACGGGCCTTTGGCCCAGTCTTTTTTAAGCTGGCGGCAGGCAATCCGTCAACTGAATCCATGCTTAGAACTACCATTGCCATGACTCAGCTGGAGGGCAGCGCTGCTGACAATGTTATGCCTTCGCAAGCCCGCGCTGTTATTAATCTTCGCCTCTTGCAGCCATGGACAGTAGAAACAGCCATTGATTTTATCAGAAAGGCAATTAACGACGAAAGGGTACAGGTAAGTGTTTATGGCTTGGGATCAGACCCTGTTGCTGCAAACAGCAATTATAAAAACCAGGGCTGGCCGGAAATACAAGCTGCCCTGGAAGCAGCATGGCCGGATATTCCCATGATGCCATTTTTAATGGTTGCCACTACCGATTCCCGCCATTACGAGAAATACACCGGCAGCATTTTCCGCTTTAGCCCCTATAAACTCGATCCAAAGGAACTTGGCGGGATTCACGGACACGATGAACGTATCTCGGAAGAAAATCTTCGCAGAGGTCTGATATTTTATACCAATCTTTTGGAGTCGATATGATTTTCCGTATTATCAGCGAAGGACATTTAAAAAATATTTCTTAAATAAATCAATAAAGGCTGTATTAGGTATAGCGCGTGTATTAGAAGGTATGCCTTTCCAGCTCCAGTGATATTGTTCATAAAGACCAAGCCCGTCCGGAAGGCTTTCCTTCCATTGAAAATACGCTGAATTATGCCTTTTTTCGGTAATATACTTCAAAATATCATTTAGAAAAATTTCTCCGCCCAGATCATGCTGTATTATGCTTCCATTTAATAAGGTTAATTCCATTTCAGAGGTGAATCTGGTAGTACCGTATTCTCCCAAAAAAACTGGACGGTTATTTGCATTTGACCATGCTATGCGGGAATCGATAATTTGTTTAAAGTTCAGCCAATCTGCAGCAGTGGAATAATAAAGAGGAGAATCGATGCTCTTAGCAGCATATTGAAGATTAAAATTTGAATAAAGGTGATACTCATACAGTATATTTGGAAAGTTTAGTACAGTAAAAATATGTCCCAGACCACCGCTATCCGAGGGACTATAATACCCCTGCGAATCAGAATCAGGATCCCAGCAGTACAGGATTTTTTCGACAACAATAATGTGATTTGGGTCAACCCTACGTATTGCTTTAATTGTTCTTTCCATTAGCGCATCATAACGATCAACAGCTTTTTGTACTTCAGCTAAAATTTCGGCCTGGCTCATGGATGCATGTAATGTAATAATTGGAACAGGTTCGTTTAATAAACCGTATCCCAAAATTGCACTTTCATTGGCAAATCTGGAAGCAAATTCTACCCAAAACTTAACAAACAGATCCTGGAAATAATCAGCCCCTTTAAATTCACCTTTTATATAGTCGCCTGTCCAAAATCCTTCGCCCAGACCTGTACTCTGATACCCTCCCGGAGGTGAGTGTAAATTAGGTATTACTTTAATTCCATACTTCTTTGCCCATCTTATATTGTCTCTAATATAATTCCAGGCATGTATTGCATTTACACCGGGATCATACGAAACCGGTGTTGTTGCTGTTGGTAGCGGATTATCCCAAGTCCATGCATCAAAATAAAAATGCTTATAATCCATACACAAGCGTACGGTGTTAAATCCCAATGCTGCAATTTCCTTGTAATCATCTTCTTTCATTTTTAAGTAAGGACTGCTGTACCAGACTGGATTTTCCAAATCCGGGGCATCTGGATCATACCCTCCGGATCCTGTATTTATTGCCTTAATAATAAATTCTCTTCCGTTTTCGTCAAATATATTTGTTCCGGATGTGCTCATTAATCTTGTTCGTTGTCCCGTATCATTAAGTAGAAATGTACAGTTAGTTAAAAGCAATATAAGGCCAATAAAGGTTATTATTAATGATAAAAGGGGCAATAAAGTTTTTTTCATATTAATCAAATTCCCCAGGGAGGATTTGAACCCCCACAAGCAGATCCAGAGTCTGCCGTGCTACCGTTACACAACCGGGGATAGACAGATAGAATTACTACCAGCTTATTTTAACCTGGTACCGGAAATTTGTCAACTCAGTTTTTTTTAAACTGAAGTTTTAAAAATTGCCTGGATCTGCATTGACCTGCCAGCAATAGCACCTTATTATTTAAGTATGGAAGGGCCAGGGCATTTTAATCGTCTGGTATCGGAATTAAGCCTGGAAGAACGGGCTCAATTACTGGAAAAAATGTCAAATCAATCCAGTATTTCGGCATCTGTATTGTATGAGGAATCCGGAAATACTACAGCTGTTAAATCACAGCCGGATTTTAATAAAATTCCATGGTATTATAAAATATGGTTTTTTATTGTAAGTTTTTTTAACTCAAGGCCTCCTCTTAAACTTTTTGAAGAACATATTATGGCTCAGCATTACCGGGATTTGGAAGAAACCAGCCCCGGGTTTTACAATTATCAAAAGGACATGCTTCTTCCAAAGTTTCAGGAAGAACTTATAAAACTGCGGGATGGTTCACGTTTTTTTTATAATGCCCTGGATGCCAGCTTTAACCGGGATAAGGGAGGGCTGATGGTATTTCTGGGTTCTTTGGAGCTGCCGGAAATACATAAGCAAATTACAACCGAATTAGATCCTGCATCTCTGATTTCCCGTTTTCCTGATATGGAAGAAATGGAGCTTAGAAAAAAAGCGCTAAAAACCCTGGAAGAAATTCTTTCCGGCATAGGCGAAGAAGGCAAGGCAAAAATGTATAAGAATGCCCGTTCGCTCTTTTGCCTTAAGCAGCTTGCATCGTTTCTTTTTGACCGGCTTATAAATTCTTTTATTTACGATAAGTCTTCACAGGGCTATATATGTCCTGCTGCTTCGGCACAGGATAAGCTTGTTTTATTAAACAATATTCTTTATTCACTTAAAACGCCGCCTCCCATTGCTTTGCTGCAATCGTTGTTTGTTTTTGTTCTAATGGAAAAAAGCGGCGATCCAAATTTTGATATTCAGAATGAAATGCGCAGGCTGCTGGTGCAGGCAGAAGTTTCCCTTCAGGCTATCAGGGATTTTAACCTTGAAGTACCGCTTACAAAGCTCCTTAGATGTATTTCCAGGGATACATCTCTTTCCGCCAAAACGATCAGCGGCGGAGAAGACTGGTATGCTATTTTCAAAGAACACTGGAAGCATCAGGTAGAAGAAAACTTTCTTACTTTTACAAGAACAAGGCATCAGCGTGATCTGCAAAATGCTTTCCGTTATTTTTTTAAGGGGACAAGCTTAAAGACTCTGGAACATATAAACTCCGAACAAAATCCTGTAGGAATTAAAGTTAGGGGCAGTTTTTGCCTTTCTTTTCTATTAACTTTTTATTCTGTTGTTTTAATGGGAGAGTTAAATAAGTTTCTTAGGCCCATCCTGCTGGATGGTGAATTTATTAAAAAGGATAACCGGACAGAATTTACTGAAAGTTATAATACTCTTATTAAAGTGGAAGATAGAATTAAAATTTTTGACCAGAATTTATCTGCCGAAGGGGATTATGGAAAACGTTACTTGCAGGCAAAAAATGATATGTCATCTTTGCCGGTAAAACGCCGTAAAACCCAGCTTGTTTTGGAAGAAGCCCACAACGAAGCAGAACGAATAATCGATCAGACCAGAGATGCCCTTGATACAATGATATTAGTGCTGGGAGGAATTATTAAAAAAACAGACGATGAAAAATATGATACACTTGGCAATCTTTCTGTTATTGCAGGCCGGGGAAATACTTTTCTGGAAGGAATCGCCGAAACAATTGTGCAGCTTACCAAGACAGTGCAGCTTATGGATGATATCGATAAAATGGAAGCAGGTATCAGTGCTTCTGGCTATTAATATGTATCCTTTTACATTACAATTCGATAATGGGCTTTATGCCTGCTTTCCTTTTATTTTTAATAAAGAGCCTGTTGTTTCGATTGGCAATAACAGCAGATCCAAAAACCCTGCTCCTTCCTGTCTTATATCTGAGCGCAGCGCCGGGGATATGGTTTTTAGATTAGCTGCGTCAAATAATAAGAGAGAGGAATTTTTTTCCTTCCGGGGAATTCCAGCGGAAAAAGTATACAGTCTTTATCAAATCCATTCCAAAAATGTTTTTTCTCTTGGGCAGCCGCAGTCGGAAGACCAGGGGATTTTACCGCATCCGAGTGATTTTGCACAGGAAGGAGACGGCATGGTAAGCTTTTCTCCTTTTCCCATTCTGGCAATAACTGTAGCAGACTGCCTGCCGGTTTTTTTGCTTGATACAGAGAATGGATATTTTGCGCTTGTTCATTCCGGCTGGAAAGGAACGGGCATTGTATTAAACGCCCTTGATATCATGCAAAAAGCAGGATCCAGGCCAGAAGCTATAGCCGCTGTCCTTGGACCCTGTATACAAGGCTGCTGCTACAAGGTAGATAAAGAGCGT
>Ga0099364_10004465_pt1 | contig 21188 bp, 21 predicted proteins | sample TergutTh196P3_FD_73070 | JGI IMG/M metagenome (GOLD analysis project Ga0099364, IMG submission 73070) | Microcerotermes parvus P3 segment gut microbial communities from Pointe-Noire, Republic of the Congo - Th196 P3 | ecosystem: Host-associated > Arthropoda: Insects > Digestive system > Gut ... | reverse complement strand
AAAAAAATTTTAAGGGCTTTCTTTTTCAAATGTTGTTCAATTTTCAAGGTGCCGGTTCGTGAATAGCGAATAGTGAATGGTCAATAGTAGTACGGGCTTCTTTTTGTCAGATTTGCTTTAAGTTTTTCGTTTCTACTATTCTCTATTTTCTATTCCCTATTCTCTATTCCCTATCAGGGCTAAAACAAGCTGCCTACTTAACTAAAATAGACAGCCTACAAATAATATCAGATTTGACATTCGTTGTCAAGGGGTGTCCACATCTTTTTTTGTCAAAATTTATCCAGAATTTTCGCAGCCGTTGTAAGCGTATGATATCGCAATAAATATCCTCCGCCTGCCGGGACTTTCCAATCCTCATATTTTCTGGGCACATAATACCGCTGTAAAATCGCCTGTATGATAAATTGATGGGTAACGACTGCAATTTTCCGCAAGCCTTTTCCGGCGGATTCATCGCAAAGCTGTTTAAAGGCGGCGGTGCTTCTCGTGATAATGGAAAAAGGTTCCTCACCGTTCGGACAAGCACCTACATCCGAAGCGCTTGCCCATTTCTGAAACAGCTCGTTTTCTTTAAGAACTTCGAAGGTCATACCTTCGAAGTCTCCGTAATCGGGCGCGCCCAGTTTCTTCAAGACTACAATCGGAACAGACGGATAAATGATTTTTGCCGTATCGACGCACCTTACAAGATTACTTGAAAAAACAAGCGCGGCCTGCGGATATTTTTCTTTTTGCAGCGTTATCCGTTTGATGGCGGCTTTAGGAAGCGGAGTGTCCGTCAATCCGAAGAATCCCGCTTCGTCACGTTCAAGCGCGTGCCTTATAAGAGCAACCTCAATCTCCATGCAAATCACTCCCAGTATATTTTATCCCATTTTAATGAGATAATCAATGATTTTCGCGCTCCCGCATGGATACGGTTAATATCGCGCACATACAAAGGAGTGCTGCGGCGATAAAAAAAGAGCGCGTGTCAGTGAAGGGGATTGGCTTTACCGGCTGCGAAAACACCGCTTTACTCTCGCAAAAAATACGGTATAACGGCACCGCCATTGCAGCCGCTAAAGGCATGTGAAGCACACGCGATATGATAAGAGGCCTCAGGCTTACGCCTGTGCCGCGAAAGCATGACATAACCTGAAACAATACCGAGAGCCCGCCGAAGGAGACAATAGCGGACAATAGCCCGAACGGCACGTTTTCGCCGCTCGTAGCGCCAACGCAGCCTGATGTGACTTCGAAAAAGCCTGAGACCGCGGCGTTTATTACGCTTTCCTTAAAAGGCAGAACGCTCCTTATAAGGAATATTGCGCCGCCGGATTCGACAAGCGGCAGGATTCCTGAAAATATCACCGCAAACGCGCAAACGCAAAGCATCGCCGAGGACGCGCCGGATACAGCCTCCACAAAGGCTTCCGCCCCGCGTATTTCCCGCAGCTCAATGCTTGTGTGCTCCGGCTTTTTTCGAAGCGAAACAAATACCCCGATAAGGATGGTTGCCGCCGTTTGCGTCAAAAACAGGATAATCCCCGCGGTCCTGTCATTTAGCATTTTCACGCCGACTGCCGTTATTAAAAACGACGGGCCGGGATTCATACAAAAACACATCATGCGCTGAGCCGTTTCTTTTGATATCTTGCCGTTCCTTACAAGCTGCGACACGCTTTTGGCGCCTACAGGATAACCGCCGACAAGGCTTAATAAGACTACCGCGCCAAACGCATCCGGCAGCTTTAAGACCTTTGCCGTTACAAATTTAAGCGGTGCGGAAAGCACATGCGCGGCGCTTGTGAGCGACAAAAGCCCCGACAGCACCATAAACGGGAACAACGCGGGAATCAGTATTCCCGCGCATACCTCCAGCCCGGATTCGATGCCTTTAGAGACCTCCCCCGAACGCGTCAAAAGCCCAACGGCCGCGAACAACATCACTGCCGCCATGATATAGTCTGAGGCCACGGTCTTGCGGGAATGCACGATAATCACATCCTATAGGCTTCTTGCAAAACCCATCGTGGATGGCCGGGCGGAAATAAAGACCGGCCGGACGCCGCGAGGGGTTTCGCAAGAGGTCTTATATACAAAATATATGCCCATGTCCAGCTTTCATTCTATCCGGCTTTAAAAAAGCATACAGTTAGTTTAGGGCTGTTCGCTTTATGTCGACAGGCCCTAAGACAATCTTTCAGGAGCGTGACCGGGTATGACTAGAAAAAACGGGCGTAGGCGCGCCCCTGCCCAAAATGATGAGGACTTTAGCAGGAACACGCTTGATAAACTAAATCACGCGTTTGATATCCCGCAGTCGTCTTTGCTTGGAAATACACAGATAGAGCTTTCGGGAAACCGCGAGGCCATCGTCGACGGCTGTCATGGAATACTTGAATACGATGAGAATACAATCAAGCTTGCCGCCGGAAAAATGAGCGTGAGATTCACAGGCCGCGGGCTCCAGATCAAGGTGCTCACGCCGGACAGCGCCGTGATTGAGGGCTTTATAAGCAATATCGAGTTTATTTCTTGAGAACAACTTTTAAAAGGGGATTTTAAATGTTTTTCCTTAGATTTATCAGATATTTGCACGGATATGTGAAATTTAAAGCTCAGGGCGCGTTTATCGAGCGGTTTTTAAACCTTGCGGCACGCGACAGGATTCCCGTTTGGGACGGCAGAAAACGCGGCGCAGTCTACACCGGGCACACTTCCGCGGGGGCGTACCGCAAACTGCGGCCCCATGCCAGAAAAAGCGGCGTCCGCATACATGTGGTAGAAAAACAAGGCCTGCCGTTTAAACGCCGCAGGTACAAAAACCGCCGCGGCTTGCTTGTGGGGTTTTTGCTGTTTTTATCGTTTATCTTTCTCACAAGCAGGTTTATCTGGCGCGTCGAGGTTTCCGGCAACGAACGCGTGCCTGAAAGCGAGATCATCGCGGTGCTCGAGAAGAACGGCGTTACTCCCGGCGCAATGCGCTCCTCCATCGATGTGCGGGGGGCGGAACGCAGAATTCTGATGGCGCTTGAGGATTTATCGTGGATTGCGCTTAACATCAAGGGCGGTACGGTGCACGCGGTTGTGCGTGAACGCGATTTGATGCCGCCGATGGTTGACCCCAATATGCCCTGTAATATCGTAGCCGCCCGCTCGGGACAGATCATGTCCATGATTGTGTATGAGGGCCAGGCGCTGAAAGCCGTCGGCGACGCCGTTTTGGAGGGCGATATTATTGTGAGCGGCATTACGGAGGACCGGCTCGGGCAAAACCTGTTCAGGCACGCAAGGGCAAAAGTCATGGCAAGGGTACAGCACCAGATTATCGTAGAAACGCCGCTTGTGCAAAACGAATTTGTCGAGACGGGCGAAATAAAAACACGCCGCTTCTTTCACGTTTTCGGCTGGGATTTGCCTCTGTTCCTGCCGCGAAAAATCCCGTTTCCATACCATGTCGACCGCAGCCAAAGACTTTTGCAAATCGCGGGGAAGGAGCTTCCCGCCGGAATTTTTACCGAGCGCTATGTGCTGATGAAAGAGCAGGAAGTTACATACACCGAGAATGAAGCGCAAAACATGGCCTTACACACGCTTGAAATCCTGCGGAAAACACAGCTTGACGGCGCCGAAATCATCGACAAAGCCATAACCGGCAGGGTAAAGGACGGCGTCTTTGTGCTGAAAGCCGACTACATCTGCGATATGGACATCGCATCGGAACGCCGCATCTTATTATCCAATGAATGAAACTGTGATTATTCTCTATGTTTCCACCGATATTTTTGGATATTATTAATAAAAATATTTTCTGTTAACGATTTGTCTGTATTTTGTAACTATTTTATGTTATACTAGGGCTTGTGAAAAAGTATTGGAGGAAAAATAGATTAAGTGGCGGAACAAATTATAAACATCGACCGTATGGAGCACGCAATCGCGCTGTTTGGCAGCTTTGACGAGAATATCGAGCTTATCAAGCGTGCTTTTTCCGTTGACATTATTTGCCGCGGCTCCGATATCAAAATTGACGGGGACGCTGAAAACGTGATTCTCGCCGCAAAAACCATAAGCGGGCTTTTGACGGTGCTGAATAATGGGGAAGTCATAACGGAACAAAGCGTTCGTTATCTAATCTCCATCGTAGGCGAGGGCAGCGAGGAGCAGGTGCAGAGCTTAGCGCAGGACGTTATCTGCATTACCGCGAAGGGCAGGCCGCTCAAGGCAAAGACCCTGGGGCAGAAGAAATACATCGACGCCATGAAAAAAAACACCATCACGCTCTCAATCGGCCCCGCCGGAACGGGAAAAACGTTCCTTGCGGTCGCGATGGCGGTAAGGGCGTTTCGCGCCCATGACGTAAACCGCATCATCCTGACGCGCCCGGCAGTCGAGGCCGGTGAGAAGCTGGGGTTTTTGCCCGGGGATTTGCAAAATAAGGTAGACCCGTACCTAAGGCCGCTTTACGATGCGCTTTTCGAGATGCTGGGCGTTGAAAACTACCACAAATACGTCGAGCGCGGCAACATTGAGATTGCGCCGCTTGCCTACATGCGCGGGCGAACGCTCGACGAAAGCTATATCATACTCGACGAAGCGCAAAACACAACGCCTGAGCAGATGAAAATGTTCTTAACGCGGCTTGGCAACAGCTCGAAAGCTGTCATCACCGGGGACGTCACGCAGATAGATTTGCCCGACCCGAAAAAATCCGGGCTCGTGGAAGCTTCGAAGGTGCTCAAATACATTGACGATATCGCGATTGTCCGCTTTTCTGAAAAAGACGTTGTGCGCCATAAGCTTGTTCAGGAAATCATAAAAGCATACGACAAATACCATGAGGACTCCCGCAGACCGAAATAATCCCCATTCTCTGTATCAATTGAGATACAATTTATATAAATTATCATTCGACTTATATAGCGCGAAAGGACGTTTTTCCCATGGATAAATTGAAGGTGCTTATCTCCAATGTGCAAAAGGACATTAAAATCCCCACAGGGATCAGGCTTTTGATCCGCAAATGCTGTCACGCCGTACTTCAGACGGAGGAGATGAGCGGCAATTACGAAATCAGCATCAGTTTTTTGGACGATGCGCAAATCAGCCGGCTAAATAAGGAATACCGCGAGAAAGATTCTTCCACGGACGTGCTGTCGTTTCCGGTTAAGAAGGACGGCGGACCCGGTTTAAATCCTGAAACCGGCGCAAAAATGCTGGGGGATATAGCCATCTGCATACCTAAGGTTTATGAGCAGGCCGAGCATTTTGGGCATTCGATACAGCGCGAGTTTGCGTATTTGACAGTACACGCCATGCTGCATCTTTTAGGGTACGACCACGAGGAGGGCGGGATTTCAGCCGTGCGTATGCGCGAGCGCGAGGAGGACGTCCTGTCGAAGCTCGGCTTGCAGCGCGATTCAAGCTATGTGATTGACGATGAGCAGGCATAGCGCCTATAATCTTAAAAAGTCGTTTACTTTCGCGTTTTCGGGAATCTTCCGGTCGCTTAGGCACGAGCGAAACCTGCGCATCCATTTCTTTGCGGCTGCGTATATACTTTATTTTTCGCGTTATTTCGAGCTTTCAAAAGCAGAGTACGCCGTCCTTGTCACGGCGATTGGCGGCGTCATAGTGTGCGAGCTTATGAATACGGCCATTGAAGCCGCCGTTGATTTAAACACGCTTGCCTACAACGCCTTTGCGAAAACCGCCAAAGACGCAGCAGCAGGCGCTGTTTTAGTTTCATCGGCCATCAGCGTCGCCATCGGCTTTTTGTTTTTTAGCAGGCCGGATATTTTACGCGAAATCTGGCAGGATATAACGTCGGCCCCGTTTATCTGGATATTTCTGATGGCGATCACGATTTTCCTGATTGCGTGGCCTGAATACCATCGGAGTGCAAATGAAAATTCAAAGGAATAATAAATGAGTACGAAATCTGTTTTTGTTACAATCGTAGGACGTCCAAACGTCGGTAAATCCTCGCTTTTGAACGTGTTTGTGGGTGAAAAGGTCGCAATCGTCTCGCCAAAGCCGCAGACGACGCGCATGCGCATTACAGGAGTGCTGACTAAAAACGAAATACAGCTTGTGTTCATCGACACTCCGGGGATGCATAAGCCGCGCACGAAGCTGGGAGAACACATGGTAAAGCAAATCAATTCGAGCGTCGCGGACGTCGACGTCGCCATACTCATGACGGAAGCCTCAGGCGAGATCCGCTCATCGGAAATCAATCTTATGGAGAGCTTTAAGGCTAAAAAAATTCCCGCGGTTTTGGCGGTGAACAAGATTGACACGTTAAAGCAAAAGGAACAGATGATGGATAAAATCTTAAAGTTCTCAGAGCTTTTCAAGTTTGATGAAATCGTGCCGATCTCCGTATTAAAGCGTGACGGCGTGGATATTTTACTTAGCATCATCGAGAGATACGCAAAGCCTGCCCCGCATTTTTTCGACGGCGACGATTATACCGACCAGACGGAGCGCGCAATCATATCCGAGATGGTGCGCGAAAAGGTTCTCATGAACATGAACGATGAGATTCCGCACGGAACGGTCGTTGAAATCGAGGAGATGAAGGAGCGCGAAAACGGCGAAATCGCCGATATCCGGGCTGTGATATACTGCGAGAAGCAAAGCCATAAGGCCATGATAATCGGCAAAAATGGCGAAAGGCTCAAGAAAATCGGATCACAGGCAAGGGTCGAAATCGAGAGGCTTCTCGGCTTAAAGGTCAATCTGCAATGCTGGGTTAAAGTCAGGCAGGATTGGCGCAACAGCGCGGGAAATCTGCGTCAATTCGGCTTTCAGTAAGATAGCTATATATTTCCTCTTATATGCGTAAGGCGGCAAGGAAAGAATATGCTTATATCATACTTTTACCTTTGCGTAGGAGGATTTCATCATGAGCGATAAGTCAGCTTGGAACAACTTTTTAGAGACCGGAAAAATCGACGACTACTTAGACTACTGCCAGGACAGGAAACAGGAGCTTTTCTCGACTTATACAGCGTCGTATACGGAAGGAGCTACAAATGCAGCTGACAACCAACGGGATCGTGTTGTCGACGCAAAAGACGGGTGACGACAGGATTCTCACCCTGTTAACCGCCGAGCTTGGCGTTCTCACGGCGTATGCGAACGGCGCGAACCGCATCAAAACAAGACTTAACGCGTCGACCGAGCTGCTTTCGTATTCCAGCTTCGTCATCTTTAAAAGCCGCGGCAGGAGCGTTGTGGACAGCGCAGATTCTCTTCATATTTTTTTTAAAATAAGAGAAGATATAGAGAAGCTTGCGCTGGCGTCATACTTCGCCGAGCTTGTCAAGGAGCTTTCCCCGGCAAAAGAGCAGGCCAAAGCGCAGCTTAGCTTAATCTTAAACAGCCTGAACTTTCTCGAAAACGGAAAGCGCGACAAACGGCTCTTAAAATCGCTGATGGAGCTTAGGTTTTTAACGCTTTCGGGGTACATGCCTTCTCTTGTCGCCTGCCGGGAATGCGCCTGCTTTGAAGCTGATGAGATGTGGTTCTCTCCGCAAAACGGCGATCTTATTTGCGGCGGGTGCCAAAAAGAAGAGGACAGGCATGCGTGTGTGTACATAAGCGCGGGGGTGCTCGCGGCTATGCGGCATATAATCTATTCTCCGCCGGAGAAGCTGTTTTCGTTTACGCTCTCCTCTGGGGGGCTCGACATGCTCGGGGGCGTATCGGAGCGTTTTTTTAAGATGCAGCTCGAGAAAACGCTGCCAACTTTGGAGTTTTATCAATCATTAACGAGGTGAATCATTTTGCAGGAGAAGCGGCGCCCCACGGCGCTTGAGCTTGACAAAATTCTCTTGAAGCTCGCGGAATACGCAAACTGCGAGGAAACAAAGCTGAGAATTTTAAATATCAAACCGGCCGCGACGTTTGAGGAAACCGGGCGGCTTTTGTGTCTTACTTCAGACGCGCACTCGCTCACCAACCGCTTTGGAACGCCCTCGATTTACGGCGTCAAGCCGTGCTCCGACGCCGTGAGCCGCGCGAAAGCAGGCTCGATGCTCGGCATGCGGGAGCTTCTCGACGCGGCTTACATATTCAAAACGGCGCGCGGGCTAATAAGCTGGAAACAGCAGGACGGCGGGGAAGAGACGTCGCTCAACCCCCTGTTTGACTGCCTTGACGCCAACAAACCTCTTGAGGACGACATCACGCGCTCGATTATATCCGAGGAGGAGCTCGATGACCACGCAAGCCCGGAGCTTTACGATATCCGCCGGAAAATACGCGGTGCTCACGCAAAAGTGAGAGAACAGCTCGAGAAGATGACGCGGTCGCAGTCCTACCAGAAATATTTGCAGGAGCAGATTGTAACCATCCGGAACGGGCGGTTCGTCGTGCCGGTAAAAGCGGAGCATAAAAACGAAATCAAGGGTCTTGTGCACGACACCTCCGCGTCGGGGGCGACGCTGTTCATCGAGCCGATGTCTGTCGTTGAGCAAAACAACCTGATCCGCGAGCTTGAAAGCCGCGAGGTGCATGAGATCAACCGCATTTTGCTGGAGCTTTCGGCCCGCGTCGGAGAATCCGCGGAGCTTCTCCTAAACGATTACGACATCATCATTGAGCTTGACGTGATCTTTTCTAAATCAAAGCTTGCGGACAAGCTGCGCGCCACCGTCCCGAAGCTGGTGGAAAACGGCGAAACAAACCTTAAAAAAGCGCGGCATCCGCTGATTAATGCGGATAAAATAGTCCCGATTGATATTTTCCTTGGCGGCGGCTTCGATACGCTTGTAATCACGGGGCCTAACACCGGCGGCAAGACGGTCGCCCTCAAAACGCTGGGGCTCCTCACGCTGATGGCGCAGTGCGGCCTGATGATACCGGCAGGCGACGAAAGCACAGTTTGCTTTTACCCGAAGGTGCTCGCCGACATCGGGGATGAGCAGAGCATCGAGCAAAGCCTTTCCACGTTCTCGGGGCATATGACGAACATCGTTTCAATCTTAGAGCAGGCGGCAAGCGATACGCTGGTCTTGATAGATGAGCTTGGAGCCGGCACCGACCCCGTCGAGGGCGCGGCTCTTGCGGTCGCCATCATCTCTAAACTGCGCGAAAGGGGCGCTAAAATCGCCGCCACAACGCACTACGCCGAGATGAAGGTCTATGCGCTGCAAACGAAAGGCGTTGAAAACGCAAGCTGCGAGTTCGACGTCAAGACGCTGCGCCCGACATACCGGCTGCTAATCGGCGTACCCGGGCGCTCAAACGCGTTTGCGATAAGCGAGCGTCTCGGGCTTCCCTTGGACGTCATCGAAGCCGCGAAATCGCAGGTCTCCCATGAAAACTCAAGGTTCGAGGACGTCGTCAGCGGGCTTGAGGAAGCGCGCCAAAAGCTTGAGGATGAAAAAACCTTGGCGGAGAAAAACCGCATGGAGGCTGAAATCGCGAAAAGCGGTGCGAATGAGCTCCGCGAAAAGCTGGAAAGCGAATCGGAAAAGGAAATCCAGCGGGCAAGGGACCGCGCGAAGGGTATCGTGGAGCAGGTAAGGTTTAAATCCGAGCAGCTGTTAAACGAGCTTGAGGATTTAAAAAAACAAAAGGATAAGGCGGATTTCTCCGCAACCGTAAACGACGTGAAGGCAAGCTTTAAGATGTACCTGCGCGAGCTCGAGGAGGAAGCCGATCCCGTCACGCAAAAGAAAAAGGAGCACTACCGCCTGCCAAGGCCGCTAAAACGCGGGGATACAGTGCTCCTGACCGATTTCGGCAGCGAGGGCACCGTGCTCTCACCGGCGGACACAAACGGGTACGTCCAGGTTCAGGCGGGCATCATAAAAACAAAGGTTAAGCTTACATCCTTGCGTCTTGTCGATGACTCCGGCAGGAAGACAACGCTTGCGGGAGGCGCCGTAAACACAAAGGGCGCGATAAAATCCGCGAAGGAAACGGCGTCCTCCGAGGTAGATTTGCGTGGCTTCGACAGCGCGGAGGCCATACTTGAGCTTAACCGTTTCATCGATAATTCGGTGCTTTCAAACCTAAAGACCGTGACCGTCATACACGGCAAAGGCACCGGCGCGCTTCGAAACGCGGTACAGGCGCATTTGAGGCGGCACCGCGCCGTCAAAAGCTACCGCACCGGGCAGTATGGCGAGGGCGAGTCAGGCGTGACGATCGCCGAGCTTAAATAGGGTAAGCTTATATGAAAAACAAGAAAAAGCAGGCGAAAAACATCATCATGGCGCTTGAAAAGGCGTACCCTGACGCCATTTGTTCACTCGATTACGGAAAGCCGTATGAGCTTTTGATTTCTGTGCGGTTAGCGGCGCAATGCACCGATGCACGCGTGAATATCGTAACGCAAAAGCTTTTCGGGAAGTATCCGACGCTTGAGTCATTTGCTTTTGCCGCCGTTGCGGACATAACCGAAATCGTGCGTCCCTGCGGGCTTGGAAACTCAAAGGCGCGGGACATTGTTGCGATGTGCAGTCGGCTTATGGATGAATACGCGGGCGTCGTGCCCGACACGATCGAAGAGCTTCTAAAGCTGCCGGGAGTGGGGCGGAAGACCGCAAACCTGATTGTCGGCGATGTTTACAAGAAGCCCGCCGTCGTCTGTGACACGCATTGCATCCGCATTACAAATCTGATGGGTCTGTCAGATTCAAAGAATCCGGCCATCGTGGAAAAGCAGCTTAGAGAAGTATTGCCGCCAAATAAATCAAACGATTTCTGCCACCGGCTTGTGCTGCACGGACGCGCGGTCTGCAAGGCGAGGAACCCCCAGTGCGCCTCTTGCGCGGCAAAAGAATACTGCGATTATAATAAGAACCTGTATTCAATAACGAAAGTTGATGATCATGTATAAAGCTTTATATGTGGCGCTGGTGTTTTGCCTTATGCTGACCGGCTGTTTTCAGCTTAAAAGCGCCGCGCCTGAAAACGAGCCGCCGGTCGCCTTGGAGCCATTGGATGCTTCCGGCAGCGGCGAGGCTGATGCCGAGCCGCCGAATATTTCCGATAACGGCGCGAATGTTGATGAACCGGAGGGGCCTTTGACCGTGACGGTGACAATCCCGGAGGGCTACACTCTTGCGCGTATCGGCATGACGCTTGAGGATAGAGGCCTGTTCACGGCGCAAGAATTCATCAGAGCAGCCCAGGACGGCGATTTTACGTCTTTCCCGCTAATTGTGGAGCAGGAAACCGAAAGTAACCGGTGCTTTACGCTTGAAGGCTACCTTTTCCCGGACACATATGAATTTTACGCAAGCTCGGCGCCCGAAGCTGTCATCAGTAAGATATTGGTGCATACGGAACAGATGATAACGCAGGAGCTGCGCGAAGAAATTTTAAACAGCGGCTACACCGTCGATGAGATAATCACGATTGCCTCGATCATCCAGAAAGAAGCGCTCACCAAGGATTCCATGCTGAATATTTCATCGGTGCTTCACAACCGCTTAAGCGTCGGCATGCAGCTTCAATGCGACGTCACGATCGCATATGTCGAGGGTGCCGTCAAGCCGTTTATCACCGGAGATACAAACCGTTACAACGATGATTACAATACCTATAAATGTCCCGCCTTGCCGGCCGGGCCGATCTGCAACCCCGGAATCGACGCGATAAAGGCGGCGCTTCGTCCCGCCGACACGCAGTACCTTTACTTTGTCACCGATCAAGACTTAAACTTTTATTATTCGGAGACATGGGAGGAACATGTTGAGAATGTCGGGGCAGCAATGCCCGACAGCGGATAGGGGACATGCGAAAATAAAAACCACATCGCAAGGATGTGGTTTTTTCAGGTTTATTTGCTGTAATTGTCAAAATACCCCTGTATCAGTATGATTGGGGTTCCTTTGTCGCCGCTGCCGCTTATAAGGTCGCAAAGGCTGCCAAGCAAATCCGTGATATGGCGCGGGGTCGTTCCCTCGGACGCCATCTTGCCGTAGAGGTCGCCGTCCTTTTCGCGGATGCTGTTTTTCACGGCCTCCTCAAGCTCTTTGCCGCTTAAAGCCGCAAACTCGTTATCAGCTATGAATTTAAGCTTTAGCTCGTTCGGAGTGCCGGTTAAGGCCGCCGTATGCGCGGGCGAAACAACGGGGTCGGCAAGCTCCCAGATGCCGCAGACAGGGTCCTTGAACGCGCCGTCGCCATATATCATGACCTCGATATTTTTGCCGGTTTTATTCTTTAGCTCTTTTTGGATATTTAAAACATATGCATCGCAACCGCGCGGGAAAAGCTTTACGGAGTCCTCGGTCGCCTTATTCGAGCCTAAAAGCCCGTAGTGCTCGTTGTATCCGCTGCCATCGAAAGGCGAAGCCAGGATGTCGTCAAGCCCGAGGACGATTTTGGCTCCCGCCTCTTTTAAGCGCCGCTTTGTGCGCGCGCGGGTATGGATGTCGCAGGCAATCACGCAATCGGTATATTTGAGGATATGATTCACTTCGTTTGACAAAAGCACGGTTATGTTATCGCTCATGCTTTTATAAAAATCTATGTAATCCACGCCGGTGAAGGTATGGACCGTCTTGTCGCCGAATACGTTCCGAAAGCCCTGCTCGTCAAAGCTGTCGGAAAAGGGGCTTATACCTTTTTCCTCAATCAAGTCAAGGGTGACGAGGCTGTTTCCAACTTCGTCGGACGGATAGCTTAACTGTACGAAAAGCTCGTCGCAGCCCTTGGCGATTGCCTTTAGCAAAACTGAAAAACGGTTGCGGCTAAAAATAGGGAACACAAGCCCCACCTTTTTGCCGCCTGTCTTTTGGCGCACGTCGCCCGCGATTTGACGTAAATCCGCGTAATTTCCCTGCGCTTTCGCGACTACCGATTCGGTAACTCCGATTACGTCGCCGTCGTTTAGCGTGATGTTATCGGTTTTTACAGCCTCAAGCACCGCGTTTACCACAATCTCCGAGATATCGTCGCCGCTTTTGATAATCGGCGCCCTTATGCCATACGCTTTCGTACCAATCATTCTCGCACCCATCGTAAAACTCCCTTTCAATAAATAAGAATCTGTGGTCAATAACGAGAAATGCCGACAAATCGTTGCTTTGGTGGCGCTTCGAGTATTGCCACAGATTCTAACAATCTTTACAGGTTCAAAATCAGCCTTGCAAACCCAAAATAAACAATCAGCGAAGCCGCGTCCACGATGGTCGTAATCAGCGGCGCCGCCATCACGGCGGGATCGATTCTGACTTTTTTAGCGGCGAGCGGCAGCATACAGCCGAGGGCCTTTGCCATAATAACGGTACAGTAAAGCGTAAGCGATACGGTAAGCGCCATCATAAATCCCTGGCCCATGATTAAAATTCTTGCAAAATTTACAAGGAAAAGTGCTGCGCCGCACAAAACAGCCACGCGCAGCTCTTTCCACAACACATGGAAAGCGTCGCCGAGCTGTATCTCGTCTATCGCCATACCGCGTATGATCATCGTCGAGCTTTGTGCACCGGCGTTGCCGCCCGTGTCCATCAGCATGGGGATAGACGCGACAAGCGCAGGCACAAGCGCAAGAGCATCCTCAAAGCCGGATATGATAGCTCCTGTGATTGTCGCGGAAAGCATCATGAAAAGCAGCCATAAGACACGGTTTTTCGTCAGATTGACCACGCCTGTTTTAAGGTACGGCTCATCCGACGGCGAAATAGCCGCCATGATTTCGAAGTCCTCGGTGGCCTCTTCTTCCTGTACGTCTAAGACGTCGTCGATCGTGACAATGCCGACAAGCCTGTTTTCGCTGTCTACAATCGGCATCGCAAGAAGATCGTATTTCATGAAATCGCTTACAAGCTCTTCCTTGTCGTCTGTTGTATGCGCCGATATGATTTTCTTGCTCATAATATCGGATATCAGCTGCTCGGTGTCCGCAAGAAGGAGCTTCTTCGCCGATACAACCCCGGTCAGGTGGCGGTTTTGGTCGATGACATAGCAGGTGTAGATTGTTTCCTTGTCTATCGCCATCTCCCTGATATGGGAAAACGCTTCGCCCACCGTCATGTCGACCTTGAGAGAAACATATTCGATGGTCATGATGCTGCCGGCCGAATCCTCCGGGTATTTGAGGAAATTGTTTATCATCTCGCGGCGGCTGGGCGGAACTGCGGCAAGTATCCGGTTTACGACGTTTGCGGGCATTTCCTCGATGAAATCCACGGCGTCGTCGATGAACAATTCGTCCATGATGCCGCTTAGCTCCCTGTCCGCGATGCCTTTTACGATTTCTCCCCGCGTGTCGCGGGAAAGGTAGGCGAAAACCTCCGCCGCCGTATCCTTCGGGAGCATCCTGAACACCTTGACCGTGAGCTGCTCGTCCATGTTTTCCATTTCCTCGGCAATATCGGCGACGTGCATATTGTCGAGCATCCCCTTCATCGCCGCGATATCGCCCGTATCAAAGACGGCCTTTTCCATCGGCTTTCCCACCTTTCACAATGAATTTACCGGCACTCCGGCTAAAGAATCAGGTCTTTAAAGCTTGTTCCGCTATTATTTCCGGGAACATTCAATATATCAAGCACGGTTGCCGCGATATCGGCAAATGAGCGGCGCGTTTTGAGGTTTGCGCCGGGCTTCGCTTGTTTTCCGTAAACCAATAGCGGCACATACTCCCGGGAATGGTCTGTGCTTTCAGTCGACGGGTCGCAGCCGTGGTCTGCTGTGATCATGAGCAGATCGCTGTTAGACATCCCGGGTATAAATCCGCCGAGCCACGAATCGAACTCGTTCATTGCCAACGTATAGCCAAAAACGTCGTTGCGGTGTCCGTACATCATATCAAAATCGACAAGATTGATAAACGCAAGCCCGTGAAAATCTTTTTTAAGCAGCGCCCGTGTCTTTTCCATGCCGTCCTTGTTGCTTGTTGTCCTTGTCGTTTCGCCGATGCCGCGCCCTGCGAATATATCGTATATTTTGCCGATACCGACAGTATCAAGCCCCGCCCTTAAAAGCATGTCGCACATGGTGTCCCCGGGCGGCTCAAGTGAATAGTCGTGGCGGTTGGACGTCCGTTTGTAGCCGGGGTATTCGCCGGTATACGGCCTTGCGATGATGCGGGCCACGCCGTGAACGCCCGTCATCAAGCCCCGCGCAATCTCGCAATAGCGGTACAGCTCCGCTACCGGTATATCGTCCTCGTTCGCGGCTACCTGAAACACGCTGTCGGCGGAGGTGTAGACGATCAGCCCGCCCGTTTCCTTCTGCTGCCTGCCAAAATCACGGATAACGTCCGTGCCGGAGTACGGCTTGTTGCACAAAACCGGCCGCCCGGTAAGGCGTTCATACTCCTTGACTATATCGGCGGGGAACCCGTCGGGATACGTCGGCAGCGGATTTTCCGATACGACGCCCGCGATTTCCCAGTGGCCGATTGTCGTGTCCTTGCCCTTTGATTTTTCTGACAGGCGCGCGAAAGAACCTACGGGAGAAGCTTGAGGATTCCCGTAATTTATGCCGTCTATGTTGTAAAACCCGAGCGACGCCATATTCGGTATATGAAGCTTTCCGCTGTCGAAAAGAGCTTTGAACGTGTTGCTGCCGGCGTCGCCGTATTCGGAAGCATCCGGCATTTCGCCAACCCCTGCGCTGTCAAGAACGATCAGAAATATCCTTTTTATCTTCATACGGTGTTCCTTTTAAAAAACTTTCTCAAGTATGACCTCAAGCAGCGCGACAAAATCATTGTGGGCGCGCGCCGTCACCTCAACCACGTCGGCGTGGGAAAGCGGCTCGTCTAAAATACCGGCCGCCATATTTGAAATACAGGAGACGCCGATTACCTGAATACCGGCGTGCCTTGCGACGATCGCCTCCGGGACGGTGGACATCCCGACGGCGTCGGCTCCAAGCGTCCTTGCCATGCGGATTTCCGCGGGCGTTTCGTAGCTTGGGCCCGGGTATATCATATATACGCCCTCCTGAAGCGGAATCCCCGCTTCATTTGCGGCTGCTTTGAGCTTCACCCTTAAATCTTTCGTGTAAACATCGCCCATGTCGGGGAAGCGCGGGCCGAACTCGTCAAGGTTAGCCCCGAACAACGGGTTTTTGCCCGAATAGTTTATGTGGTCCGTGATCATCATGAGCGAGCCTACCGGGAACGACGTGTTCACGCCGCCTGCCGCGTTTGTCAAAAGCAGTTTTTCGACGCCTAGCTTTTTCATCACGCGGATCGGCATCGTCAAAAAGTCCTGATCGTACCCCTCGTAAAAATGAAACCGCCCCTGCATGGCGATGATTTTCCGGCCAAGCCGCTCACCCAGAACAAATCTTCCCTTATGCCCCTGAACGGTGGATACGGGAAAGCCGGGAATATCGCCGTAATCGATATAAACCGGGTTTTCAAGCTTATCGGCAAAGGAGCCTAAGCCGCTGCCTAAAACAATGCCGATTTCGGGCTTAAAATCCGTTTTGCCCTGTATATATTGCACGGTATCGTCTATCAATATTTTCATGCTCATTTTTTCTCCTCCTGTTTGTCCTGATCTATCAGCAGCCTCACGGCTTCAACGGCGACCTTGATCGCAAGGGCCGTGTCGTGCTGGACGGGATTTGAAAGCCCCTGCCGCTCCCGCTCCTGGTTCCAGACGACATTGAGCACACAGCCCGCCCTTGCGCCTAAAATCTGGCAGACGATATAAAGCGTCGCGCTTTCCATCTCGGAGGCTAAGCACCCGGCTTTGATCCAAGCGTTCCATTTTTCCATCAGATCGTTTCCCGATGGCATACGGCCGGGGCTGTGCTGCCCGTAAAACGAATCCTTGCACTGCACGACGCCGGCGTGCCATTTGGCGCCCAAGCTTTTGGCGGCGCTTACAAGCGCGTTTGTCACGTCGAGGTTCGCGACGGCGGGAAACTCAATCGGGACATATTCCTTAGACGTTCCCTCCATGCGGATAGCGCCCGTCGCAATCACGGCGTCGCCGCCTAAAACCTGCGTAGCCATACCGCCGCATGTGCCGATTCTTATGAAGCTTTTAACGCCCGTCTGGTACAATTCTTCGACGGCGATGGCGGTGGACGGACCGCCCATTCCCGTCGACATCACCATGACGGTCTCGCCGGAGATTTCCCCGAGCCATGTCGTGTACTCGCGGTTCTGATGATAAAACCGCGGGTTATCAAGGTATCGCGCGATTTTTTCAACCCTTCCGGGATCGCCGGGCAAAAGAACATATTTCGCCTTATGGCTGTCGTCAAAGTCAATGTGGTACAGTTTTTCCATTGTGAATCCTCCGTTTTTATCTGCTGCCCTTGTCGTAAGGAATACCCGCGGCTTTCGGCGCCATAGATTTGCGTGACGTGAACGCAAGGATAATCAGCGTCGAAAGGTACGGGACCATCTTGTATACGTTTGACGGGATTGGTAAGTCCTGCAAGACCGCGATGCCCGAATACGATGACGCCACAGCCTTCATGAAGCCGAAGAAGAACGCGGAGCCTAAGATGCGCCCGGGCCTCCACTGGCCGAAGATCAAAACGGCGAGGGCCAGAAAGCCGTAGCCTGAAACCGTCGCATTAAAATTCGTGGACGTCGGGATTACAAACACAAGCCCGCCGATACCGGCAAGGGCGCCTGAGATCATAACGCCCGCGTAACGCATTTTGTACACGTTTATACCGACGGAATCCGCCGCCTGAGGATGCTCGCCGCAAGCGCGAAGCCTCAAGCCGAACCGCGTTTTGTAAAGCACGAGAGCCGACGCGATGAGGATAAGAAAGCCTAAATACGTTGTTAAATACGTGTTCTGGAAGAACATTGGCCCAATCACCGGAATCTTTGACATAACCGGAACTTCCCCGATCCGGAACTGGTTTACAAACGGGATTTGCTGTACGGTGCGGATCATCCTCGCGACGTAGATTGCAAACGCCGCCGCGAACATGTTGATGGCCGTTCCGCTGATGACCTGGTTTGCTTTCATGTTGATCGATGCATACGCGTGGGTAAGCGAGATCAGAACGCCCGCCGCCGCCGCGATAAGCACCGCCAAAATGAGCACCGGCTGTCCTGGCAAAGCCTCCTGATACGACGAGATAAAGAGGATGCCGGAAAACGCGCCCATAATCATGATGCCCTCAAGGGCGATGTTGATAACGCCGCTGCGCTCCGAGAACATGCCGCCCAGCGCGACGATTAAAAGCGGGATCGAAAAGAACATAGTCTGCTGGATCAAAAAATAAAGCATACTCATGTCGCCGCCTCCTCCGCTTCAGGGGCCGCGGGTTTTCTGTGCCCCCGCATGCGCCAAAGCTCGATATAGTTTTTGAGCAGCAGCGCAAACGCGCTGAAGTAAATAATAATCGCGATGATGATCTCAATGACCTGAGGAGCGAAATCGTAAAGCTGCATGTTAAAACCACCGATCGTAAGGTACGCGATCAAAAATCCCGAGAATATGATTCCAATCGGGTTGTTGAGCCCCAAGAGCGCAACGGGGATACCGTTGAAGCCCTCGGGCGCCAAAACGTCCACGACGTCGATGCGGTTACCGGCGCCCGCAAGGTACAAAAGCGCCCCGCCAAGCCCCGCCAACGCCCCTGCGATCGCCATCGAATACACGATGCTCCGGTGTTCGTTGATGCCGGCGTATTTCGCGGCGTCGCGGTTAAACCCGCAGGCCTTGAGCTCAAATCCGAACGTCGTCTTCTCAAGGATGATATAGATGACGACCGCCATGATTACCGCGACGAAGATGCCGCCGTTCGCGCTTGACGCGCTGTTGCCGTCGCGGAATATGAGGTCGAGCCCCAGCTTCGGCAGGTTCGCGTTGCCGGGAACGCTCATGCTCTGGTTTCTAAGCGAATCGAAAACCGTATGCACGATCAAAAAATTCACAAGGTACATGCCGATGTAGTTCATCATGATGCAGGCGATGACCTCGTTTACGTTGCAGTATGCTTTCAGCATGCCGGATATGCTGCCCCAGACGGCGCCTGCAATCATCGCCGCGATCATCGCCGCGATGCAAAGCGTTATGCCCGGCAGAAAGGCCGAGCATTTTACGCCGACTAAAATAGCGGCATAGGCGCCCATGATAAACTGGCCCGACGCGCCGATGTTGAACAGCCCCGTGCGGGCCGCGAAGCCGACGGATAGCCCCGTCATTATAATCGGGGTCGCGATATACAGGACTTGTCCCATGCTCCTCATGTCGGCAAATCCTCCACGGAGTATCGCGCCAAAGCCGCCCGCAGCCTGCGACGGATTGCTGATCAGGAGGATAACGAACCCTACGATCAACCCGACGGCGACCGCCAGAAACGATGAAAGCACGTTGACGGAGGAATCCTTTAAGAAAGCTTTCTTTATCCTTTCCATTATGACGTCGCTCCTTTCCGGGCGCCTGACATGTAAAGCCCGAGCTCCTGATACGTGACCTCTTTCGGGTCGACGTCAGCTACGAGCCTGCCCTCATATATGACAAGTATGCGGTCCGAAACGTTCATGACCTCTTCAAGCTCAAGGGATACCATCAAAACCGCACGGCCCTTTGTGCGCTCTTCGATAAGCCTTGCGTGAATATACTCGATCGCTCCGACGTCCAAGCCGCGCGTCGGCTGGACCGAAATCAACAAATAAGGTTCGCGGTCTATTTCGCGCGCGATAATCGCCTTTTGCTGGTTGCCGCCGGACATCGAGCGCGCAGGCGTCCTTGCGCCTTGCCCGCTTCTTATGTCAAACTTTTCGATCAGCTCATCCGCGTACCTGTATATCTCGTCGTATTTTAAAAATCCCGATTTCTCAAATTGCGGCGTGTAATATTTTTGGAGCACTAGGTTATAGGCTAAGTTATAATCCAGCACAAGCCCGTACTTATGCCGGTCCTCCGGGATATGCGCCATGCCGGATAAGCCGATGTTGCGGATTTTTTCGTTTGTGATGTCCTTGCCGTTTAGCTCAACGCTGCCGGAATCTGCGTGCATCATTCCGCTAAGCGCGTACACAAGTTCGCTTTGGCCGTTTCCGTCGATGCCCGCGATACATACGATCTCACCCGCGCGGACGTCGAACGTTACGTCGCTCACGACATTTTTCCCGCTCACCTTGCTCTTTACGCAAAGCCCGCTTACCTTTAGGATAACGTCTCCTGTTTTTGCGTCTTCCTTTTCGACGGAAAGGCTAACCTTCCGCCCGACCATCATCTCGGAAAGCTCCTCCTTTGAGGTGTCCGAGACCTCGACCGTGCCGATGTACCGGCCTTTGCGCAGGACGGTGCAGCGGTCCGCCGCTTCCTTTATCTCGTTTAGCTTATGCGTGATAAATAAAATGGATTTGCCTTCCGCGACAAGTCCTTTCATTATCTTCATGAGCTCTTCGATTTCCTGAGGCGTCAAAACGGCGGTCGGCTCGTCGAAAATCAGGATTTCGTTTTCGCGGTACAGCATCTTTAAAATCTCGACACGCTGCTGCTGACCGACCGTGATATCCGAAATCAGCGCGTCGGGGTCGACTTCAAGGCCGTAACGCGCCGAAAGCTCCATTACCTGTTTTCTCGCGTCGTCCATTTTAAGCACGCCGCGTTTTGTCGTCTCAACGCCCAGTATGATGTTTTCAAGCACGGTAAAGTTATGTACCAGCTTAAAATGCTGGTGAACCATGCCGATTCCGAGCCTTGTCGCGTCGTTCGGCCCGGATACCTCGACGATCTCGCCGTTTTTCTTGATCACGCCTTTTTCCGGACGGTAAAGCCCGAACAGTACGCTCATCAAGGTGGATTTTCCGGCGCCGTTTTCGCCTAACAGCGCGTGAATCTCACCTTTTCTGAGCTGCAATGTTATATCGTCGTTTGCGATAATCCCCGGAAATTCCTTTGTGACGCCGCACATCTCAATAATATATTCCAACGTCTCCCACCCCGCTTTATAGCCGGTTTGAAACCGGAAACACCTCGCGCTCCGGGATTTGCCTGTATCCAAGCTCACCACACGCGCACGCGCTTCGATTTCTCGCCGTTTTTAACAATATCAATTGTATAATAGGGGGCATGATATCGTGCCCCCTATTATTTGTAGTGTCAACAGGCCCTAAAAAGGTTTTTACCTGATTTCGGTTACGGCTGTATTTTCGACCGGAATCGCCGATGCGCTGTCAACGTCGGCATCCCCCAAAATCGTGATGGAGTTCGACGCAAGCTGTGCGAAAATATTATCGTAATCGGCATTAGAAAACGTATCGAACCTTGACGTCGACATCG
>Ga0099364_10004464_pt1 | contig 21191 bp, 15 predicted proteins | sample TergutTh196P3_FD_73070 | JGI IMG/M metagenome (GOLD analysis project Ga0099364, IMG submission 73070) | Microcerotermes parvus P3 segment gut microbial communities from Pointe-Noire, Republic of the Congo - Th196 P3 | ecosystem: Host-associated > Arthropoda: Insects > Digestive system > Gut ... | reverse complement strand
ATAAGTATCTAATACTGCGCGCCCAGATAGGGTGTTGTGCAAAGCAGCGTAGGTTCTGCCGCACACGGCAGTGTGCGAATCAATCTGCCTTACCGTAAGGGGAAACCCCCAAGGAAACATCGCATGGCAGAGAAGGGATTATTCACCGAATGGCTTTAGGTGCGACTGTATCTCTATGATAAGAAGATATGAGGATAAGATTGAGTTTATCGAATGTAAGGTTTAAGTTCCTGTTGATTCCAGGGATGGGTATAAGCCATGAAACCCATGTCATAACACTGTTCCGTTTTCAGGATTGACGGGACAACTGCCAACAATGTTATGAAACAGGCGTAAGATTACGTCATAAAGAACCGAAAGCATATCCGACAATCTTCACATACCTATACACAACACTAACTGGGGATTGCCTAAACCGGACACATTTATCCGGCATGGCAACGGAATCCTCGTAGTAGTCCGAGGACGGGAAAGCCGTCCACATGGCGAAGGAGGATAGGTAATAACATCTAAAACGTAGGAATGAAAGGGAGGAGAAACCTCAATGAAACCAACATCTGAAATTTTGGAGCGTATTGAAAAGTGTTCCACCGCACACAAGGATGGCGTATTCACAAAGCTCTACAGATATTTGCTTCGTGAAGATATTTATTTCGCCGCCTACCAAAAGTTGTACGCAAACAGAGGAGCAACGACAAAGGGTATCGACGACGATACCGCCGATGGATTCAGTAACTTCTATGTAGCGGAATTAATTCAGTCACTCAAAAACGGAACGTATAAGGTAAAACCAGTACGCCGCGAGTATATACCGAAGAGAAACGGTAAACTTCGCCCGCTTGGTATACCGTCTTTCCGCGACAAACTTCTGCAAGAAGTTGTCAGAATGATTCTTGAAACTATTTATGAACCGACATTTGATAAACATTCTCACGGGTTCAGACCGAATAGAAGCTGTCATACCGCGCTAAAATTGATAAAAAGTAATTTTATAGGCGTGACTTGGTTTATAGAAGGTGATATAAAAGGTTGTTTCGACAACATCAATCATGAAATATTGATTGATATTTTGAGCAGAAAAATTAAAGACAGCCGGTTTCTGAATATTATCCGCCAGTTTCTCAAAGCCGGATATATTGAGAATTGGAAATATAACGCCACCTACAGCGGCTCGCCGCAAGGAGGTGTATGTTCGCCAATACTCGCCAATATCTATCTTAACGAATTGGACAAGAAATTTCAAGAAATCAAAAGCCGTTTTGATAAACCGAGGTCAGCGAAAATTACGTCTGAATATCGGGACACTTATAGCGAAATAAAAAAGCTGTCATGGCGGATAAACCGTACTACCGACAAACACGAGCGACAGGAATTAATTAAACGCTACAGGGAACTTCAAAAATCTCTGCGTTTTATCCCATGCAAACCCGCCGATAATAAGAAGTTTACATTCGTCCGCTATGCGGACGATTGGTTGGTGGGAGTATGCGGCACTATGCAGGAATGTGAGTCGCTAAAAGCGGAAATATCAGATTTTCTGGACTCTGAGCTAAAACTGACTTTGAGCGATGAAAAAACGCTGATAACACACAGTTCTGAAAAAGTCCGTTTCTTGGGATATGACATTTGTGTTCGCAGAGACCAAAAGGTTAAAGGTTACAGAATGAAAAGCGGCAAATGGTGTAAATCTCGTACCTTATATAAATCGGTTGCGCTCACTATCCCTCATAGGGAAAAGATAGAGAACTTTCTGTTTGCAGAAAACGTAATTCGTCAAAAACCAGACGGCGTGTTTGAACCTATACACAGACCAGGGTTACTTAATCAGGCGGATTATGAGATTGTTGAACAATACAACGCGGAGGCAAGGGGGCTATGCAACTATTACCATATGGCATGTGATTACCATACGTTAAGTTATTTCTGCTATCTTATGGAATATAGTTGCCTAAAAACCATTGCAAACAAGCATAAGAGTACTACCCGTAAAATCATTCGCAAACATAAGTACGGTAAGACGTGGGCTGTGCCTTACAAAACTAAAAAGGGTACGAATTATGTCAAATCTGTCAAAATCGCCGATTGTAAACGAGAAGAAACGAATGATGTTATCTTCCAGAGAACGCGATACAACTGGAAAACTACAATCAGGCAAAGGCTTAATGCTAAAGTTTGCGAATTGTGCGGCACGAAATCCGCCGATTTATACGAGGTTCACGTTATCCGTAACCTCAACGAATTAGGCGATTCTTATTGGGAAGCCGTTATGAAAAAGAAACGGCGTAAAACACTTGTAATCTGTAGCAAGTGCCATAAGGATATAGATGAACATTAATCAATATGTTAATTATTATGGAGAGCCGGATACCTTGAGAAGGGTAAGTCCGGTTCGGAGGGAGGGAACAGGAAACCTGCCGGATTTAATACGGAAAGGCGCTTGTTTTCTACCCTACGATGTGGGCAGGATATACAACGGAAAGATATCGGTGACCCCTCTCATCCTTGATGAACAGCAAACCGGCTGGATAACACTTTTTGAGCTTTTGGAGAGAAGCGAAAACACCTTATTCGTTGTGAACAGCGCGGCCAGAAGTAATAGGGGGATAGAGGCAAACGGCGAGAATTTTTCACTAGCGCTTCAAGACCAGTCTGTACCTTACGACTTTGTTACGTTTTGGCCGATCAACCGGCAGTTGGATTGCGTCAATTTGTTGATGGATTACCTGAGAGTCATCCAATGCGGACCCGTCTTTACGATTCGTAACAACTACTGGGGGGCGCCCAATGAATTTATCGTCTACGAGAATATGATCAACAAGGCGAAAAACAAGGAAATCGCTCAGTCACGAATAAACGGCGTGCTTGATTTTCCACCGCTCAACGACTTGATAACACTACAGTTTTATTCCTATGGAAAGACGATTCCGGAAGTGGCAGGTATGTTGAACTCTTTCAAGCGTAATGTATTTTCAACCTGGAAGAACAATGCGTATGAAATGTTTGAGAGCACGGGGCTTTTCGATGAGAGCGACTCTGAATAAAGCCGAGGTGAAAACGAATGGGAGATTTTGAAAATACTTTACAGGCGGCATCACAGGCAATATTGAAACGCGAGTTGACGGAGAACGAAAGGGTTGAGTTTTTGGAGTTAGCTGGAGTGATCGGCATGAGCAGCGTTGAAGATTATCTTTATATGCTTATGATTTTCAAACGAAACGAAGACAAGGTAAATAAACAACTGGTTTTCTTTGAAAATGAAATGAAGGCGCGATTCGACGAAATAAGTGCCCTTGAAAGGAAGATTGACATCACGCTTAAAAAATCAATTGAAGACATGCTTGGCAAAGGCGCGGAGAAGATAGGATATTTAATGGGAAGAGATATTGTTGACTCGGCTAAAGAGATACTCAAAACGAGCGGAGAGTTTCATTTCCTGAGAGGGCAGGTATTGATCGTATTTATTACAGTGCTCATGGCAGCCTTGGGCTATTGGCTTGGCAGTGTAGGCGCTTTTGCGACGAAGGCAGGAGCTTTTTCTGGGCTTTTTTGAGGATTCCGGCGAGTGGGTTGGCGTTTTTATGCGGTTTAATTTATGTGTGCTTTTGGTACTTCGACCATGACAGGTTGATAAGCAGGCATATCACTTACAAAATAAAGTTCACGTTACAGATACTCGTTCTTCTGGCACTCCTGTTGCATATATTTAAAATGTTATGTATTTTTTCATGACTCATTTGCTGTAGTTTTTTGCTGTAGTTTTGTTGACAAACGCAAGAAGCCCTGCTAACTTTGATATAATTCCTGCATATAATCGGGAAATATACAACGGCATTTGAGGGGGGAAAAATCCCGGTGCCAAGAATTTTTGATAATATTGAAAAACCCTTGCTTCCCGCGTTGCGAGAAACGCTCGAAAATGCGGAACGGGCAGATTTTTGCGTAGGTTATTTCAATTTGCGAGGGTGGCGGAATCTTGCGGATCACGTTGACCGGTTGGCGGGCGGCGATGGACAGTGTTGCCGCCTTTTAGTCGGTATGTCGGTTTCTCCGAGTGATGAATTGCGGCAACTACTTCGAGCTGACGACGCTTCGCTCGACAATCAAACCGCGCAGCGAGAACGACGACGCGTCGCGGAAGATTTTCGCCGCCAATTGACGGCCGGTGTCCCTACAAATGCCGACGAAGCCGTGTTACGTCAACTTTCCGCGCAAATTCGCGACCGGAAACTTTTCGTTAAGGTTTATTTGCGCCGCTCTTTACACGCCAAACTATATCTTATGTACCGGCAAGACGCCAATAACCCGGTTACGGGCTTTTTAGGCAGTTCCAACCTGACTCTGGCCGGTTTGTCCGGGCAGGGAGAACTAAATGTGGATATCTTGGATCACGACGCCTGCGAAAAGCTGGTCAGTTGGTTCCAAGATCGTTGGAAAGATCGCTGGTGCGTTGATATTTCAAAAGAATTGGCTGACATCATTGATGACAGTTGGGCAAGTGAACGACTTGTCCCTCCTTACCACGTTTATCTAAAAATGGCGTATCATCTGGCTCAGGAGGCGCGCGCCGGGCTGAACGAATTTAGTATCCCCTCAATCTTCGGTAATATGCTGTTCGATTTCCAGGCCGCCGCCGTGAAAATTGCCGCGCATCACCTGAATAAGCGGCGCGGGGTGCTCATCGGCGACGTGGTCGGCTTGGGAAAGTCCATAATGGCAACCGCTCTGGCCAAGGTTTACGAAGAAGATCATCACACGGAAACGCTGATTATCTGCCCCAAAAACCTCGTTGCGATGTGGAAAGACTACGTTCATCGTTATCGTTTGCTCGCGGAGGTTTTGCCGCTTTCCAAAGTACTTTCCGAACTGCCTGAAGCGCGGCGATACCGTTTGGTTCTTATTGACGAATCTCACAATTTACGCAACAAGACCGGCAAACGTTGGCGGACTATCCGAGAGTACATCGAAAGGAACGAAAGCCTGGTCATCCTTTTATCCGCTACTCCATACAACAAAACTTATCTGGACTTATCCGCCCAACTCGCCTTATTTCTTAACGAGGACGCCGATATAGGGATTCGTCCAGAAAAACTGCTGGCCGAGTTGGGCAGCGAGCATGAATTTAACCGCCGACATCAATGCGGCGCGCGTACGCTTGCTGCTTTTGAAAAGAGCGAAGAACCGGACGATTGGCGGGATCTGATGCGCCTCTACATGGTGCGCCGGACACGAAGCTTCATTATGAAGCACTACGCTCACTCTGACGAGCGAGGGAAGTATCTGCTTTTTCCTGACGGAAGCAAATCCTATTTCCCCAAGCGGATACCTAAGAACCTGAGTTTCCAAATTGACGGGCGGCATCTCAATGATCCCTACTCGCGCCTTTATTCCGACCAAGTTGTTATCACAATTGGAGATTTATACCTGCCTCGTTACGGGCTGGCTAATTACCTCGTCCCTAAGCCTAAAACTCCGCTTACACCCAGCCAAGCCAAAATTGTGGAAGGGCTGTCACGCGCGGGGAGTCGGCTCAAGGGTTTTTGCCGCACCAATCTTTTCAAGCGGCTGGAAAGTTCGGGATTTGCCTTTATTTTGTCCATAGAGCGCCATATTTTACGCAATTTCATTGTCCTGCACGCCCTTGAAAATGGCTTGGACGTTCCATTGGGAACGCAAGATGCCGAATTGTTGGATGAACGTTTCCATGACGAGGACACGGAAGGATTGTGGGCGGACGAAAACGACGCGGAAGACGAGGATGTTTCCCGCGAAAACATAACCTATGCGGAAAATGACCCGTTGAATGAAAATTCTTACCGCGCCCGCGCCGCCAAGATCTACGAAACCTATGGCGAGTCTCTGAGAAAGAGGTTCAAGTGGCTGCCTGGTTCTCTATTCGTCAAATCATTGGGCAAGGATCTGCTTTCCGATGCCAGAGCGTTGCTGAAGACGCTTGATACATGCGGGAAGTGGGAGGCAAAAACCGATACCAAGCTTGACGCGCTGATGCAGTTGCTCAACTCTCGACACCATGAGAATAAAGTGCTTGTATTCACTCAATTTGCTGACACAGCGAGATATCTTGACGAACAATTGAAAGTGAGCGGCGTCGAGCGCGTCGAAGCCGTAACAGGCCAAAGTCCTGATCCCGCTTCGCTGGCATGGCATTTCTCGCCCCAGTCCAATGAAAAGCGGGAAGAAATCAAAGAATCGGAGGAGTTGAGAGTCCTGATTGCGACGGATATTCTCTCGGAAGGACAAAACTTACAGGACGCGCATATTATAGTAAACTATGACATTCCTTGGGCAATCATCAGGCTGATTCAGCGAGCTGGGAGAGTGGACCGCATCGGGCAGCAATCCGACTCCATCCTGTGCTATTCCTTCATTCCGGCGGATGGGGTCGAACGCATTATCCGTCTTCGCGCCCGAATAAGGCAGCGTCTTTTCGAGAACGCGGAAGTTGTCGGGTCAGACGAAAGCTTCTTTGATGATGAAACGGGCGATAAAGTTATTCATGACCTTTACACAGAGAAGGAAGGCATTTTAGACGACGATGGAGACAGCGAAGTTGATCTGGCTTCCTACGCGTATCAGATATGGAAAAACGCCACGGACGCGGATCCATCCCTTGCCGCGCGAATTGAAGCTTTGCCCAATATGGTCTACGCCTCCAAAAAACACGAAAACGCTCCGGCGTCTCCCTGTGGCGCGCTTGTTTATATGCGAACAGCGCAGGGTAACGACGCCTTGGCGTGGGTGGACGAAGCGGGAACCCCGGTGACCCAATCGCAATTTTCCATATTGAAAGCCGCTGCCTGTTCCTCCGCCGAGCCGGCTTTGCCGCGCCAGGAACGACACCATGAGCTCACGCAACAGGGAGTATCCTGTATTCTCAAAGATGAAAAATCGTCAGGCGGAGCGTTGGGACGACCCTCCGGAGCGCGCTTCAAGACCTACGAACGCCTGAAGCGCCATCGAGAAAGGATAGGAGGAGAACGTAATTTATTCAACTCAGAAGAAGACGCGCATCGCTTGGAGCAGATAATAGAGGAAATTTATCGTTATCCGCTCTATCAGTCGGCGACCGACAGCATCAACCGGCAAATTAAGGCGGGCATCAACGACGAACGGCTGTATGAGCTCGTTCTTTCTCTGCACGAGGACGGCAGGCTTTGCATTGTCGATGAACAGGACTTTGAACGCGAGCCCAAACTTATTTGCTCTATGGGTTTGACTCCGGTTTCAGGAGAACAGAGCGATGAGCGAGCTTAACAAAAAAATTGATCCCGCGCGTTTTCGCGCGTTACTCAATGAATTCAAACTGAAATCTCTTTTTATTGAAGAGCTTGGATGGGATCTCCCCGATTTACCGCAGCAAATAATCACGATAGACGGCGAGGAATTTACCCTTGAGCAATTGGCGCACAAACGCGGTGTGGTGGTGTTTCTATGTTCGCCTGACAAGGAAGGGAGAATTCCCCCGCGCGCGATTACGATCAAAATAGACAAAGAAACGGCAAAAATTGTCCACGAACATCTTCTTGTATTTTCAGACGATGAAAAAAGCGCCCTCACTTGGCTGTGGGCTTCCCGCGCCCCCGGAGAACCCATTCGTGCTCGCGAGCATACATGGCATAAGGGAGACAGCAGCGAGCCTCTGCGCCAGAAGCTGGGACAGATCGTATGGTCTCTGGAGGAGGAAGAGGCGGTCACTCTGACCGGCGTCATTACCGGTCTGAAACGCGCTTTTGACCGCGAAAACGTATCCAGAAGATTTTATGATAAATTTAAAAAACATCATGACGTTTTTTCAGGTTTTATTAAAGGGCTTTCAAAGGCTGCGGACAAAGAATTATACGCGTCACTGACTCTCAATCGGCTGATGTTCGTGTACTTTATTCAGAAGAAGGGATTTCTGGACGGAGACGAAAACTATCTCGCGAACCGCCTTCGAGCGGTACAGGCAAAAGCGGGAAAGGGAAAATTCCACAGTTTTTACCTCGTCTTTTTGCGGCGTCTTTTTCATGAAGGCTTGGGCAAACCTCAATCCGAACGCGCCTCAGACCTTATAGACCTTATAGGCGACATTCCCTATCTTAACGGAGGCTTGTTCGCGCTGCACGATCTTGAGGAAAGCTACCCGGACATCGACGTCTCCGACGAAGCGTTCGAGCGCTTATTCGACTTTTTTGACGAGTGGGATTGGCACCTGGATACCCGTCCTTTGAGGAACGGAAACGAAATTAACCCGGACGTGCTGGGGTATATTTTTGAAAAATACATAAACCAAAAACAAATGGGCGCGTACTACACCAAAGAGGACATAACAGGATACATCAGCAAAAATACCGTCATCCCTCATTTACTGGAAACCGCCCGCCTCCGCTGCAAAGTTGCTTTCGAAGGCGAGAGCGGCGTATGGAGTTTACTCAAGGCCGACCCTGACCGCTATATCTACTCCGCCATGAAAACCGGCGTGATTGATGCAGGAGGCAACATTGTTCCCGAATCTTCCCTGCCGGATTTTGTGCAGGCAGGCATGAAAGACCCTAAAGCGCGTATGCTCGATCGCCGCTATAATCTGGGAGAGGCCGTTTTTTGCACGCCCACGGGAGAGCGCGGTTCGCTGCCCACTGAAACATGGCGCGAATATGTCGAGCGCCGCGCCAGATGCCTTAATCTTCGAGAGCGGCTTGTAACAGGAGAAATACAGCGCGTCGACGATCTGGTGACGCTGAATCTGGATATTCGTCAGTTCATGCAGGACGTGATAACGACAGCCGCCGGGCCGGATCTGCTTCGCGCGGTATGGCAGGCCATCGCGGGACGCGTTCCCGAAAAATCCACCGACGCTTTCCGTCGCGGAATTACCGTCCTTGACCCAACCTGCGGGTCAGGCGCGTTTCTTTTTGCCGCGCTGAACATTCTGGAACCGCTTTACGAGGCATGTCTGGATCGCATGGAGGGTTTTTGCGAGGACGCAAAACAGTTGGGTAAAAAGCCCGACGCGGAATTTACCAGAGTGCTCGAAGACGCCGACAAACATCCATCGCGCAGTTATTACGTCTATAAAAGTATCATCCTGTACAACCTTTTTGGAGTGGACATCATGCCGGACGCGGTGGAAATCTGTAAGCTGCGCTTTTTCCTGAAACTGGTGTCCCAGGCTGACACGGTAAAGGATTTGGAGCCGTTGCCCGACATCGACTTCAACATCCGCGCGGGAAACGCGCTGATAGGCTACGCCACGGAAGAGCAGTTCGACGCGGCGGCGAATCTGTTTGGCCAAGACCTTAAGAAAAAGATCAAGGCCGACATCGCCGACCTTGCGGACTGTTTCGACCGCTTCCGCCAGCAGCAAACGATCTGCGGCGGACATATAACGGCGGACGACAAGCGCGTCCTGCGCGACAAACTGAGAATTTTGACCGAAGAGCTGGACAAATTCTTGGCGGTTGATTATCGCATTCCTCTTGAGGACGAAAACGCCTTCGCAGTATGGCGCGCAAGCCACCAGCCCTTCCATTGGTTCGCCGAATTTTATGGCGTCATGCGCGAGGGCAGGTTTGATGTTGTGATCGGTAATCCGCCGTATCTGGAAACGCGTGAAGTGAATTATTCTCTATTAAACTATAAATCGGCATATAGCAAAGCAATACATGCCATATGCATAGAAAGAAGCTGCGATATATTAGCTTCCAATGGAGCAATCAGTATGATTGTCCCTATGGCATTGACTTCAACCCAGAGAATGGAAATAATTCAAGAAATCTTAGAACAAAAAAGATGCGCGTGGTTTTCAAATTTCGCCTGGAGACCCGCTAAATTATTTGATACAGTCAACAGAGCTCTGACAATTTTTGTTGCCTTCTCATCGTCAACTCTACGAAGCGTTTCGACAGGCTATATTAAGTGGACCAGTTCTGACAGAGGTGGTTTATTTGATCGCTTGTCTTATACAGAAGTGAGCAGACAGCGAAGATCGTTTTGGATTCCCAAACTAAAGGACAATATAGAAAAAACAATACTAAAAAAATTACTTTCCGCTGATTCAAAAGTCAACAACTATGTTGGAAACGCGGACGAACGTATCTATTATAGAACCACTGGGGGCCTTTATTGGAAGGTATTTACCAATTTTGCTCCCAATTTCCTGTTAAACGGAGAGCAAGGGAGAAGCAGTAGGGAAACTCATCTTGCAATAAACGCCGGATATTCTGTTCCTTTAGTAGGGATTCTGAGTAGTAACTGCTTTTGGTGGTGGTACACTATTACATCTAACTTACGCGATTTGAATCCGATAGACATTAATGAATTTCCTGTTCCAAGTAAAACATTAACATCACCGGCTGTTAATGCTCTGTCTAATGACTATATTGAGGATATCTCCCTCAACAGTACAATGCTTGTCCGAAATCAGAGGCAAACAGGCAGGACAGAAACACAAAGTTTTAAAATTAGGAAATCCAAGTCTATTATTGACCAAATCGACATTGTTTTAGCCGAGCACTATGGCTTTACCGGCGAAGAGCTGGACTTCATCATCAACTACGACATAAAATACCGCATGGGCGGAACGGAGGATAACGATGCTGGAGAGTGAATTGAGGCTGCGTCATGAATTGCGCTGAACTTATGCCTTTTCGCCTCCCCTTATTGGCGGTCTTGCGCGAACGTATAGCAAATCAGGGCTTGGAAGCGCCGGAATTTCTTACCGAGGTGGGCAATGTCGCACTGCTGAACCAAACTTTGCTCGGAATCGTCGCCTCACGCTCATGTCCGGGAGAGATTTTTCTGCGTATCTTTGACCATGTTCCAGAGTGGATCGAGGCAGGTAAGGTGATCGTCAGCGGCTTTCATTCGCCGTTGGAACAGCAGGTACTGCGCTCTGCTCTGCGCCGCGGCGGGCGCGTGATTAAGGTTCTGGCGCGAGGAATGGCGTATTTCAAGCCCACGCGGGAAGAACGCGAGGCCATGTTGGCGGAAAACATGTTAATAATCACGACATTTCCGCCAACGGCGCGGCGTACCTGCCGCGCGGCGGCGCTGAAGCGCAATCAATTTGTACTCGTGCTTTCCGAGGAACGATGTATCCCGTGGATCGACCCGGAAAGCCCGTTGAGGGAAATAGCGGATAGGGTTTGATGTGGAGAAATATGCAATTTGAACGCTTGTATTGTGCAAAAACTCTGATGCCATAGAGCCTTCAAAGCACACATGAATATTTCAAGACTCTATAGAACATCTTTAGGTGGAAAGTCTGAGTAAGAAAGGGTATAGGCTTATGAAGTCAATTATTCTGCTGAGTGGCGGTATTGACTCATCTTCTTGTGTTAAATTTTATCTTGATCTAAATTATAAAGTCGAATGCATTTTTTGTAATTACGGTCAGCCTGCTGCGGTATCTGAGCTACATGCAGCTAGAGCAGTATCAAAATATTATAGTGTACCTTTGCATGAAATAAAAACAACTGGAATTAGCATTCCAAGTTCTGGAGAAATATGTGGCCGCAATGCCTTATTGGTATTACAAGCATTTAGCTTCAAGGGGTTCGGCACGTATAAAATTATTCTCGGTATACATACAGAAACTAACTATGCGGATTGCTCTCCACGCTTTCTAAATGAAATGAATCGAATACTAGATTGCTACGCTAATGGAACCATTTGTTTAGAAGCTCCTTTTCTAGAATGGGACAAAAGTAATATTGTTGTATATTGCAAGGAAAAGAAAATTCCTTTTGAAAAGACTTATAGTTGCGAAGCAGGAGGAATTTCTCCATGCGGTAAGTGCTTATCGTGTATTGACAGAAAGGAGCTTCTTAATGAATAAGTTTGCCCCTTTGTTTCCATTCCTGATCCCTTCATTTTCAAGCAAAGGAAATTTGTTGATCCATACGACGCAAGGTAAATATGTATCCGATAACTATGATTTATTACTCGCATTAGACATTAGGGTATCAAGAACTTATTTAGTTAGTGCCTACGATGTATATTATGGATTTATGCCGCAAGATCCATTGGAGTGGCCACAAACAGAATACTTATTTATTGATAGCGGGGGATATGAAACAAATGATGCTTTTGAATTTAATGAACGTAATAAATACAACTACAAAGTGTTACCCTGGGACGCAGAAAAAATGGAAACAGTATATCAAAAAGTGATTACTTGTCCCAAATTTAATAATGCTTCAATTATCCTTACAGGATTTGATAATACTGGGCCTTTTTGTGAACAATTAAAAGCTGTCCAATTACTAAAATCAAAATTCCCAAACGCTACAATTATTTTTCTAATAAAACTCACGTTTCCAATAGAGGATTTGACAAAAAATATTGCCGAAGAACACCTTCCCCTAAATGATATCCCTATAATTGGAATTACAGAAAAAGAATTGGGAAATACAGTGAAGGAACGCCTATTGAATCTGATTTCGATAAAAAGGTGCTTATTAGATTGCGGTTGGACTGGATGTATTCATATATTTGGTGGATTAGAACCGAGCTTAACAAAATTGTATTATTTTGCTGGGGCAGATATTTTTGATGGACTTTCTTGGCAACGTATACGCTTCCAGAATAATTCTTCATTATTTGAGGCCAGCGAGTATATTGTTACTCAGACTGAATATGAGAATAGGTTCTGGATGATGATTGATAATCTAGCATTCCTCCAGAATCTTTGTAATGATATGTCAACAATGAACGGAGAGCGTAATAAAAACATAGAAAAATTGAAAACAGGCCTACTATCAGATGAGATATCTATACAGAGTCTGTTAACTTTATTGGAGGAATAACCATGGGTGGCAGTGGAGGATTTTCAGGATATAGAGAAATTAACCCTAAGACACAAATGCTTTCCAGTTCAAAAGGTGTTCAAGCATCACAGAGAGAAATTGAAATAAATGATTTTCTGGAAGATTTGCTTAAAGAGTTAAATAACAGAGATGTTGAAGCTATACAAAAGCATATCGGTGAAATTCAAAAAGTGCTTGGCATAGAAATTGATGGATTAGTCAAAATCCTTTTTGGTGGCTCAATTTCAAAGAAAACTTTTATTGAAGGAGCTAGTGACGTTGATGCTTTGATTATTCTAGACAAAGATCGTTACAAAAACTCTAATCCAAAAGACATTCAAAAGCATTTTCTTGAAATGCTGCAACGCCGATTTCCAAATAATGAGATTATAAAAGGAGAATTAGCAGTCACGCTCAAATTCTCTGACTATGAGATACAGCTTTTACCAGCACTACAGGACAATGGAAAAATAAGAATTGCGAATAAAGATTCTACCAAATGGTCAGCACCAATAAACATAGCTGCCTTTACTGAAAGGTTAACAAAGACAAATAAAATAAACGGGAACAAAGTGGTTCCTGTGATAAAACTTGCTAAAAGCCTTTTTAGTGGAATGCCCGATGGATATCAATTGTCCGGTTACCATGTTGAAGCTCTGGGTGTTGACGCGTTCTCGACATATAATGGTCGATATACTTTATATGACATGACAAAACATTTATTAAACTACTCTGTTAAAAGGATTCTATCTCCGATGAATGATGTAACGGGTCAGTCCGGTACAATAGATGGTTATTTAGGAGTAAAAAATAGTCCAGATAGACAACTTGCTTCTCGCTATATCCAAGATATTGCTAGTCGCTTCTCTGGTTCAGATGCAATCTCCATGACAAAAGAATTAATTTATGATGGTGATTAACTATGGATAATGAAAACAAATCTCTTAGAATTGCAGAAAATAGAAAACGCGTTTTCGATCAGATGGCATCAATGCATTTTAAACTTAGTGATGAATATAATTTTAAAGCAAAGGCCGAATATGCAATAGAAATCATAGTTTCCATTTTGTTGTGTGGAATAACATTTTTAGATCAAGAAAAATACTTTAGTATTTCAGCGAATACAACAACACTCATTATCGGGTTTATTGCTATATTCTTATTAGCATTTACACTAATCAAACAGAATATGAGCCATAAACAACTTTGTGAAAAACATCATAATGCAGGGAAGATTTATGCACAAGCAAAGTTAGAGATCGCTGATATGATTGCGGAATGGTTAGTTAATGAAACTGATGATAAAAGTATACTAGATTATCTTCAAGAGCATTTCAGATCATTAAATGATTTGCCACAAATACCTGAAAAATGTTTTAATCGTCTGAAACACGCGCATCAATACAAGGTAGCTATGAGTAGATTTCTAGATGATCATCAAGGCGAACCATGGATTATCTGTAAATTCAAGTTTTGGTTTAGTCGCAAAAGAATGTCGTGCCCCTCATTCTCAAAACATAAACCTGAAAAAAATGAATACACCGCTCCAAAATGAACACTAAAAATCTTCAAAAGTCGATTTAGAAATATAATAAGCGAAATAAGTGAATTTGAAAACATATGGGCTACTATCACCTATTTTAGATAATGCAAGGCGCATACAGGAGACAATTTAGTGAAAACATTAAAACAAATGCTGATTGCGGAAGCCACGGAATACGAGTTCAAGTCCGAGCTTGAGCTGAAAAAACCCAAAAGCTGGTTGAAAACCGTAAGCGCCTTTGCCAATGGGCTTGGCGGCAGTGTCTATTTCGGCGTGACCAACTCCGACGAGGCAGCGGGGCTTGCCGATGCCCAACAGACGGCGGACAAAATCAGCGAGCTTATCAAAGCGCGTATTGAGCCGTCGCTGAGATTTTTGCTCGAACCTATAACAGTTGGCGGCAAAAACATTCTGCGTTTAGAAATACGCAGTGGGCAGGACACGCCATATTATTACTCGGCGGACGGTAATAAAATCGCCTTTTACCGCGTAGGCAACGAATCGGTGCAAGCGCCGCCGCATATTTTGAATGAGCTTATCCTGAAAGGGCGCCACCAATCATTCGACAGCCTCGAAAGCAGGTTCTTGTACGAGGACAATAGTTTCACGTTATTGAGCGCCACATATAAAAAAGAAACAGGATACGCCCTTCATCTGCCGGATGACCTCACATCGTTTGGGCTGCTTGGAGAGAGTGGCGACCGCCTTACAAATGTCGGCGCTTTGCTCGCTGATGATTGCCGTGTATACAATTCGCGCATTTTTTGTACCCGCTGGAACGGGCTCGAAAAGAGTTCCATTTTTATAGACGCTCTCGACGATAGCGAATATAGCGGAAATATAATCACACTGCTGCAAAACGGGCTTACTTTCATTCGAAACAACTATAAAGTGAAATGGCGCAAAACTCCTGAAAAGCGCGTCGAAATGCCGGATTATTCCCAAATTGCCGTGCGAGAAGCTCTTATAAACGCCATTATCCACCGTGACTACACTTTCATGGGCAGTGAAATACACATCGACATGTACGACGACAGGCTGGAAATCACTTCGCCGGGCGGGATGGTGGATGGCAAACGAATTCAGGACATGGACTTAACTAATGTACCGTCCAAACGAAGAAACCCAGTAATCGCCGACTTGTTTCAACGCCTCAAGCTGGTTGAACGCCGAGGCAGCGGATTGAAAAAAATTCGTAAAGAATACGATGGCTCGACTAAGCGGCCGATATTTTTCTCCGATGAATCCTGGTTCATTACTACTCTGTACAATCTGAACTATGGCGTGATTGAGGATGTGGACGCCGACGCCAATGTCACAAAAAATGTCACTTTGGATGTCACAAAGAATGTCACAAAAGACAACGACCGGCGCAAGCAAATCTTAGAATTGATAAGCACAAACGGAGAAATCACTTCGACCCAACTTTCTCAAACCATGAATGTCACTAAGAGAACCATACTGCGAGATTTGGAAGAATTGAGAAATTTGGGGATTATTGTCCGCGCCGGAGGAAAGAGATTCGGGCGCTGGGAAATTGTGAAAAACGGGAATAATGCAGAAAATCAATAAGCTATGACGAAGAAACAAGCATATATTCCAGCAAGCACAGCCGCGTTTCAACGTTTCAAACCTGTGCCTCATGCGGCGATTTTACTTGGATTAGTCGTATTATTGCGAACTATTGCCTGTTTCGGACAGAGAAGCGCGTAATTTCTATGAATAAAAATTGCCATTCATGGATATGGATGCTTAACGAACGTAGTCAAACGGCGCTTTTATAGTTCCTACTCCTCCAGTTCGAGGTTTAATTACGCCTACAAATTTCAAAACGGTATGCCCGTATAACATAGCGTATAACGCAATTTTTATCAATAATTATATTTCAGTTATCAACACTATTTACAGCATGTTTTTGAATCTCTACATCTCCGCCAGAATAAAATCAAACCAAGTCTGTCCAAATAAGAAAACCCGCTGAAACGGCGGGTTTTTGTAATTATTGCCCTCCGCTGAAATATAGCCAAAATGATATAATCCATGCAAAAATGGTACACATAGCGGGCACAGGGAAAATAGAATATTTTTGTGTACCACAAGCATAAGGCTCTGCTACTATAGCATTTAGCTCTAAAAATTTGTGTACCGCTAAAGGAGGGTTCGAGCGTGAAAATGAATGGGACCAGTATCAAGTTGAGAACAGCTTGCAATCCGATAATTTGAACGCAAGGGTAAACAAGATGGAGAAGTTCATGGAACTCATGGCTAAAACTCTTAGCTGTGAATGGAATTCTGAAGCCGAAATATGGATGATAATGCCTGATGAACAGCACAATGAAAACGAGAAGCAACCTAAAACAAAACCGCCTCAAATTAAGAGTATACCAGAAGATCAGCCGACTAAAGATGAACCAGAGCAGCCTGTCATTGAAGCAGAACAGGAAACAGAAGTATTAGAATCAAAACCAAAGGCAAGACAGAAAAGAAAACCTGAAACAGAACCGCTTGAGAACGTACCAGAAGCTAAACCGACAAACAAGGCAAGGCGGACAAAATAACTAATCAGATATACCTATGGAATACCTCAAAATTACTATCAATCCTATCTCACAAACGAACGTTTGCGAGACATTTTTCGTGTCAATCTCCTGCATAGATAAAATCACGATTATTGAGTCTCATTATCTTGTCTTTATTTCATAATCTGATATAATATTTTTTGTTGACTTATTAGACATTTATCAAGGGAGATGTTAAGCATGCTGAAGAAAAAAGCACAGGCTATATCAACAAATGAAACTCAAAACACTAAGCTCATTGGTTACGCAAGAGTAAGCACGGAGGAACAAAGTTTTGATTCACAGCTTGACGAATTTAAGAAACTGAATTGTTGTAGAGTGTTCAGTGAAAAAGTCAGTGGGGCAAAAACTGAAAGGCCGGAACTGCAAAAATGTTTGGAGTATTTACGAGCAGGAGATACGCTTGTAATAACTAAACTTGATAGATTAGCACGAAGCCTCAAAGACCTATTGGAAATAATCAATAGACTCGAAGCCGAAGAGAAGAATATTATGATCATTGATATGGGAATTGATACGTCAACAGCACAGGGCAAACTTGTCTTTCAAATTTTTGGTGCTATCGCTGAATTTGAGAGGGCTTTGATTCGTGAACGTACAAGGGCGGGGCTTAATTCAGCAAGGGCAAGAGGCCGTTTAGGAGGGCGCAAGGTAATAATGACTCCTGAAAAGATTGAAACTGCAAGAAAACTGTTAGCTGACGAAAGCATATCTCCTGCTACTGTCGCCAAACAACTTGGTATCTCAAGAGCCACTCTCTATAGACACCTTCCCGGAGGGCGTTAAAATTGCAGGGTTGCAAAAGAGTTCGGCGTCAGCCAAGAGACAATCAGGCAGTATCTCAAAAATTAAGACTGTTTTACCTCTGCTTGAATTCTGCAAACGAGTATATCTCCGCAGGTGAAACGTCTCAAAAGAACCCCTTACTTTTCTTGACGTGTTGGCATATTGAAAATATGCGTATTGTTAAAATTTCTGGCTGAATGAAATAATATTATTTAAGTGCCTTACGCAAGGGAAAACATTTTTCTTAATTGGAGAGATTTTGAAATGAGTTTAGATTTAAGCCACTTAGCAACTCACTCTGTAAGTTATATTCAAACAGCAACTAATAATAATCCCGAACGACATTATGATGTCGAGGTCAGTTACAGTAACCACTGTTACACAAAAAGGAAAGAAAACTCTGAAAAGAGGATTTTTGATGCTGTTAGATATAGGCTTTCAAAGGAACTTCCACAAATAATATGTGATTTGATGAATCGAGAGTGTCATTGTACAGGCAATGCAAATTTTTTTACTTTTGATATTGATTCAGATAGAACTTATGAAGTGTATTTTAAAGTACATAAACGCTTTGATAGATTATTTTTACACGTTCAAAGCGCGTATATTCGGGATAAAGATAGGATTGAACAACGTCCAGTAAGGTCTAAAGTAAGATTTCAAACGATTTTGTACAATATTTTACATAATAAACCAATTCGCAAAAAATAGATAGGGGAGAGCATTCACTTTCCCCTTATCGTGCTTAAAGCAAAAACGCCACTCTTGGTTATCCCACTCCTGGGTGAGGACTCACTTATTGTGAGCGGTATTGGAACCATGTACTAAAGTACACTGCGCTTATATCCCAACGAACAGATTATAACATCAAAAATTAGTTTTGTTTGTATCAAATTTTAGAAATTTATCAAGCTATCAAGCTAATATTAACTAATGGTTGACATACTAAAGCTCTTAGTTTACACTATCTTTTGTTTTAAGAAAGACGTTCTATCCTCTTAGTAAATAAGTCCCGAAATTCCATAACGTAGAATAAACCCTACAGGACTAAAAGTACGGCATGAAAAGACTTTAGAATTAAACCTCTGAAAATTCATTATCTGGGTCTGAAACGAGTGGAGTAAGCACGATAAAAAGATTTTTAGACTTATTTCTTGAAATATTTTTAGCCTTGTATATTTTTTGAGTAGAGATAAAATTAAGCACAATGTATGAATTGTGCTGTTTTATGTTTTTTAATTTGCCTTTTCGCCTTCTTAGGTTTTTTCAGGAGGACATAGCAGCTATTTTATTGTATCCAGTAATTCTACGGCTTTCAATTTATTTTCCGGCGCGAGATGTGCATACCGCAGGGTCATTTTCATATCGGAGTGCCCCAGCAGTTCTCGGACAACGTTCAAATCAACCCCTTGCATGACAAGCTGAGAAGCGAAATCATGGCGGAGATCGTGAAAACGGAAATTTTCAATCTGTGCGACCTTTAATACTGCTGTCCATGAACGTCTTGTACTACTCATAAGCGCACCTTTTTTCTTGGGAGATGGAAACACTAAAGCCTCCGGCGAAATATCATCTGATTGTTGCCGCCATTTGGAGAGAGTATCAATAACTGTTTGATTCATGTAGACGTGCAGGTCTTCACCCGGCTTTGTTGTGTCAGAGGGAAGATGTATTGTTTTCGCAGCAAAATTCACGTCTCCCCATTTGAGTGAGAACAAGTTACCCCTCCGCACACCTATGTTCATTGCCAAGAGAACAAGAGGCTTTAAATAATCCGCAAAGCCGCCGTCAAGAGGTGGAAGCGGCTCTTTCCCACGTTCGGATAACCACTTATTGTGATTTTCCCTGCCTGCTCTCAAACGCGCCTCTCGTTCGTTAAGAGCGGCTATAAGGCGTGTGTTTTCATCTGGTGTAAGGTATCGTGCCTTTTTTTCAGAATCTCGCTCTTGTAGAGGCTTCAGACGTGCCAGCGGATTCGATTCTATAAGTTCACGCTCAACGCCCCAATTAAGAGCCGCCTTGAGTGCAGTCATAAGCCTATTGATAGTCGCGTCTTTTGATCCGTTTTTTTTGCGTTCCATTTGCCATTTTTCAAGATCAATTTTTTTTATTTCCTCAATAGGCTGTTTAAAGAGAAACCCGAATGACGAGCGCAAAATTGCCACAGTCTCTTTCCCTGTTTTTCGATTTACCTCAACCCACGGTCTATAATATGTTTCTATAAACTCCCCAAGCTGTAGTTTTTCTTTAACTTTTTTTTCCGGTGTTTCTCCCCGTGCTAAACGAGCCAAGAAATCTTTTGCCATAACGCGAGCTTCGGTCACAGTTAAAACATCAGCAGAGCCTAATTTATGGCTTTGCTTTTTTTCATCCTTCCAAAAACTGACATACCAAGTCTTGATTCCAGAAGCGCCAATGAATAGGCGTAAATTAGAACAGCCCTCGTCAGTAATCCAAAATGCTTTACCCGTTGCTTTGATTGAACCGATATTTGATTGAGTTAATCTGATTTTCATAAAAATCACCTTTCTATTTTTTCCGTTACACCGTCCTTACACCATAAAAATTATACCATATCGAAAAATAACAGAAAAACATGAAAAGGAATAGAAATATAAAATCAGTTGTTATACTATGTTATAATTATAAATATAGAAAACGCAATTAGTTGAAAATGGCGCGTTTTCGCCTTCACACGGAAGAGGTCACTGGTTCGAACCCAGTATCGCCCACCAAGAGATAGCATGGGTTTAGAGATTTCTCTCTAAACCCTTTTTTATTTTCTATCCTCCAAATATCCTCCAAATGATTTTTTGACATTTTGGGCCTCTTAAAATTCGTCATTAGTTGCTCCATTTCCCAATCAAGTGCCTATGCCACATCGCTATCGCCTAATAATAACCACAAGGATCAAGTTATAATAATTCTTTTACAACACAGACAAACAAGCTGATGTATTAGAATGGGAGCGCTTCAACGGAGCTCCCATTTCATATCATGTGGTAGTAGCATATAAATTCTCCACTTCTTCGCGGGTTAAGCCGGTGAGTTTGGCCACCATGTCTGCATCCATTCCCATACCCATAGCGTTACCGGCTATTTCAATGATTGCTCCTTTCCTTGCCTCGTTCCTTGCCCCGTTCATCATTGATGCAATATCTCTTCGGGCGATTTCTCGTTCTTCGTACAGCATACGGGTACGTTCGTCAGCCGACAGTTCCTTGAGAACGCCGACCGCTTTTCTCATTTGTGGGCTTCTCTGAGCCAGCATATCCATAACCTCCTCTTCGTCTGATTTGATGAATTTCATCCAGTACCATAGTTCCGTGTTGTCCGCATCAGGTGGCAGTTTAGAAATTTCTAACGTGTTTAGCTCTGTCAGGTTAGTAAACTCCGTACCGTCCTTGTCAGAGCGATAACGGAATTGATTATGATAGTGCTTGTTTTCCGGGACAAGGGCATAGTTCGTTATGATGATGG
>Ga0099364_10004463_pt1 | contig 21195 bp, 22 predicted proteins | sample TergutTh196P3_FD_73070 | JGI IMG/M metagenome (GOLD analysis project Ga0099364, IMG submission 73070) | Microcerotermes parvus P3 segment gut microbial communities from Pointe-Noire, Republic of the Congo - Th196 P3 | ecosystem: Host-associated > Arthropoda: Insects > Digestive system > Gut ... | reverse complement strand
TGCATTTGCCAATAATGCCAACGAGTGATGTGGATCGATTAAATCTTCGAGCCGGGTGCGAAAAATTTCGCGCTGATTCCTGTCTGGTAACTTTCCTAACATAATTTGCCGCTTTTTTGACTACAAAGATACAAAAAATGGTTGAATTATACAGGGATTGTTGATATTATTTCATTGATTGTTAATAACTTATGATATTTTAAGGAACGACTAACTAATGCTACCCTTATTCTTTGCGTTCCTTGCGTAAAATCTTTGCGCCTTTGCGTTTTTTTTTTACCGCAAAGGCGCAAAGGATAACCGCAAAGGTCGCAAAAAACGTCGTAGTTTCGTGTTTATATTTTTTTGATGCAATTCGTATTTCATTACGTCTATGCTTGCTTATATCTTTCCCACCTATCCACCACCGCCTGCATGTCGTCGGGCAAAGGAGAGGAGAACGACAGTTTTTCCTGCGTAACGGGATGGACGAAGCCGAGCGTGCGGGCATGAAGCATCTGGCGCGGACAAAGTGCAAAGCAGTTCTGTACAAACTGTTTGTATTTGCTGAAGGTGGTGCCTTTCAGGATTTGGTTTCCTCCGTAGGCGGCATCGTTAAAGAGCGGATGTTGTATGTGGCGGAAGTGAGCGCGTATCTGGTGCGTCCTGCCGGTTTCCAGGACACATTCTACCAACGTAACGTATCCGTAGCGGCGCAGGACGTGAAAGTGTGTTACGGCATGTTTCCCTTGTGAGCCGTCGGGATAGACGTCCATCACTCGTCGGTCTTTGATACTGCGTCCGATGTGTCCTGTGATGGTGCCGTTGTCTTCGGCGAAGTCGCCCCACACTAAGGCTTCGTATTTTCGTTCTGCGGAGTGGTCGTAGAACTGTTTGGCGAGTCCCATCTGCGCTATTTCGGTTTTCGCCACGACTAACAATCCCGAAGTATCTTTGTCAATACGATGAACCATGAAAGGGAGCGTGGGTGGATTTTGTTGTTGAAAATGAAAGAGTAAGGCGTTGAGCAGCGTGCCGGTATAGTTGGCGTAGCCCGGATGCACCACCATGGAGGGCGTTTTGTTGACCACTATCAAATCGTCATCTTCATAGACCACCTCTAAAGGAATATCTTCGGGGATGAGTTCCACCTCCTGCGGTGGATGGGGCAGCATGATGACGATGGTATCGTTAGGCTTGACTTTGTAGTTGGGCTTTACCGCGATTTCGTTGGCTTGGATCATTCCGGCGTGGGCGGCATTTTGTATCTTATTGCGCGTGGCGCCTTCGATACGGTTCATCAGCCACTTGTCAATGCGCAGCAAGGCTTGTCCTTTGTCAACGGTAAAACGGTAATGTTCAAAACATTCCGGGGAGTCGTCTTCAGGGACGTTGAGGTCATCCGTGTTGGAGTTAATGTCTTCTTCGTTACTGTTGATATAGGGCAAATTCATAAAAATTTTCAATACAAACAGTGAATTTTTTATTTTTTTACAAAAAAATCGGAATTTCCAATTTCATAAAGATATTCAGGGGCAAAATCCACTCCATTTTTCCAACAAACCGTGTCGTTTGCAACTATAAAAGAATTAAACGTATTTACATCAAGTAAGGATCTAATAATAGGGCGATGGTCATTTTCAATAGTGTTTTTTAGATCAACTATGGCGTTTTTACCATCATTAAACTTTATCAAAATTTCATACGTTCCTTTCGCCTTTTCGGCATTTGTTATCCACATCATAATATTATATTAAAGGCTCTATTCTTTTATGTTCTCCTGTTTTTTTAAGAGAATTCCAATTTTTCATTAATTCTTCTTTGTGTAACTCTGCCCATTCGGTTACAAGTCCCAATATACGAGGTGGCAATTTCCCTTCCTTAAGCGATAGCGTTTCTATCAAAATTTCCGCTCTAAATTCATTATACTTTGCATGAAAAAGAGGTGGGTTATGTTCATTGAAGTACATGAAAATCACTATTCCTAAAAAATCACTGATAATTGGCATATCTTTCTTTATTTGGTAATCATCAATTTCGTAGTAGCCGTCTCGCCGGTGGTAAGGTTGTATAGTTTTATGATAAACATGCCGTTGTAGAGGTTGTTCAGCGTTACTTCCGGTTTGGTGTAGGGCGCTTCGTAGCACTGTTTACCGACGCCGTCATAGATTTTCAGCGTGATTTCGTGGTCATCGGCAAAGGAGTCGGGTTTTTGAATACGAATTTGCTGTTCTGAGGTGAGCGGATTGGGAAATACCGCGATGGTTGTGGATGGCGGCGTCTGAGATGGCGAAACGGTGATGTCGGGCGTTCCCATCACGGGACGTATCATGATACTGCCCTGATAGTAAGACTTCTTCCACGGGTCGTTATAGATTTTATACATATTGCGGCTGCCCATGTCGTTGGAGTAGTCGAAGCCGATGTTGATGTTGTCGGCGGTGGACTGTTGCACGCCCACAAAAAATCCCGACGGCAGCAAAACCATCCTGTTGACGGGGAAACGGATAAACTGTCCGGCTTCGCCGCTGTACAGTACTTCGTTGCTGGTATATAGGGTGTCGCCCGGCTCTCCGTGATTGTCGTTCCATACCATTAATCTAAAATATTCGATATGTCCCTCCGACTGGCGTGTTGGGGTGGTGTTGAAGAAGATGTCAACGGCTTGCAGGGTGTCGCGTGGTGTGTTTAAGGGGAAACGAACAGCCAGCATGGCTTGTGTCGGTGTCAGTCCGTATCCGGCTTCCGGTGTTCCGTCGTCGTAGGCGAAATAATTGTCAAATACCTGCAAATAGGTGATGGAATCGCTTAAACGGGGGTCGTGGCTGACGTTGTCAATTAAGGTCTGTTTGATGCTGAACACGCCCGCTGTTGGGAACATCATCACTATAGGCACTATTTCGCTTTGTATGCCTGTAGTAATAGCCGGCAAAATAGTATTTGTCCACTCAACATTACTATATTGTTCGTCTGTTCCTACCTGATTGCCGTCTGGGTCGTAAATGCGGTAGGAGTAGTCGGCATTTTGAGTTACATTGCTCAAATTGGTAAACACTGTCGTAAACTGTGGTTTCATAGCGCTGTATGGGTTTGCCTCATACTGCCGGTAGGGCATGGCGGAAAAATTCTGGAGGAACGACTCGCCCGGATTGACAAACGAAATATCGGAATAGGTCATATCAGCCGCAAAACGGTTGTAGTTCAAATAGACATAATCTATATTCCATTGATCCATATTACTTTGCCAACTTGGGAGCGTGTTGTCGGGCAGGCTGGCATAGTTTCGGAAACGGAAACGGAAGTCGGAACGGAAATCGGCGATGTCGGTAATGGGAATCATCTCTTGCGCCATCCATTGTTTGTGTTTGGCATAAAAAGTGTCAATCGGCATTCCCGGAGAAGACCATACATGCCTCCATTGTTCGGGGATGATGTTATAGGTGGTATCTTTTTCCCAATAGGCTGCATAGATTTCGTCCCATATTTCGGGATTGTCAACGTTCCACAAAGTATCGGCAGCGTGGTAGGTGGAGTCAATATACATGATTGTATCGGCATATTTCACGAAAAACTCCAATACCAACGAATCGTTGCGTTCCGGAGCATCGCCCAAGCCTTGCGGCTGGTAGAAGAAACTGAGATACAGGGAGTCGGATGGACTCAGCCGTTGCATGTTGTCGTTGATAATGATGCTGTCGGTTCGTATGGGACGGCTGGTCAGATAGTCCGCCATAAACGGATAGGGCGACGCATGGGAATAGATTTTCCCTTCGGCGTCTAAGGCGTCTAAGGTGGCGACGCCTCTGTTGGCGGGATTTTTCTGAAACGACGTGTTGACAAAAGCAAAATTGTCCCCCCACAGCGCCTCGTCGGGATAGGGACCGTCATAGGTGAAATCGTCGAAAAACGGAAGCCACAACGATTCGAACGTCGTCAGCATCTGCGATTTCAACGCCACGCCCGAACTTTGATTGCATTGCAAGAATTGCTCAATGACCGTGTTGCCGTGCAATCCGACCAACTGTTCCTGCGCCTGCACGGAGAGCGGGAAAAACGCCGCTACAAAAACTATAATAATGTATTTTGCTTTCATCTCTACTATATTTTACTAAAAAATGTCTTCGTTATCGTCTATATTTTCTTCGTCATCCAAGACGGGTTCTTCAATGTTGTCATCATCATCTTCGTGGTCGTTTACGATGGAGTTCCACAGTAACGAATCCAAACTGTCGCCGGCGGTTTGTTTTCCGTCGGGCGCGAGACGAAAATTGACTTTATGTCCCAAGGGATAGGTCGCATTGTCGGACGAAGGTGTTTGCGAAACGACGAGCAAACAGGCGCTTTTTCCGTCATCGCCCACGACATTGCCGACGTTGAAAGAGTTTTGATAGATTCTTTGCATGGCTTCTTTCTTCGTTAGCCCTTTTAAATTAGGGATTTTGTTGAATCCGGCAGGTTCTCCCTTCGCTGCCACCAACGTAACGGCAGTGAATTTTCTCAACTTTGTGTCCGGTTCTACTTCTTCGTCTTCCACCAACTGTTTCTGGACGGCGTTTTTATCAAATCCTTTCACAAAGTCTATCCTTTTTATTGTCAAATCGTTACCGTAAATCAGCGACACGGCTTGCCGCACCGACAGATTCACCACATTGGGCATGACCACCGATTCGGGAAGCGACGAGACAACGGAAACATAGATGTTTCGTCCTCGTTTCACGCCCGAATTTGGGAAAGGGTCTTGTAATACAATCGTCCCTTTCGGCAAAGTATCGTTATAAACGCTGTCAATAATCTTGTAGTTCAGGTGATTTTCTTTTGCAAAATACTCCAACTCTTCAATGTCCAACCCTTTGAAATCGGGTAATATAATGGATTCTCCGTGCCGTGTGAACGATTTGAGACTCAACAATGCTATCAGCACGATGACAAAAAACACCACCACGGCAACACCGATATTCAGATATAACTTTTTATTTGTTAATAATGACATGTTCCTTATTTAACGATAATATATTCATTATATAATGGTATAATAACGAGATGAAAGGTATAATATTATAATTACAAAAAAAGTTGTATCTTTGCACCCCGTTTTTGGGCGCTTAGCTCAGTTGGTTTAGAGCATTACCTTGACAGGGTAGGGGTCACTGGTTCGAATCCAGTAGCGCCCACAAAAACGAAACATCAAATGAAACGTACAAAGATTGCTAACGCCCTGGCGTCGAAGGAGTTAGGAGAAACGATTACGGTAAAAGGCTGGGTGCGGACGAAACGTGAAAACAAAAATGTCGCCTTTTTGGCTGTTAACGACGGCTCTACCATTCATAACATTCAGGTTGTGGTTGACGTTCCCAATTTTGACGAAGAGATGCTGAAGTCGGTAACTACCGGCGCGGGAATTTCCGTAACGGGGACGCTGTCGCCCTCGTTGGGACAGGGTCAGGCGGTTGAGATTCAAGCGACGGAGATTGTCGTCTATGGCACGGCTGACCCGGAGACCTATCCGTTGCAAAAGAAGGGGCACTCTTTAGAATTTCTGCGCAGCATCGCGCATCTGCGCCCGCGTACCAATACTTTCGGCGCCGTCTTTCGTGTGCGCCATGCCATGGCGTATGCCATCCATAAATATTTCAACGACAAGGGCTTTGCCTATCTGCATACGCCGGTCATCACCGCTTCCGACGCCGAAGGCGCCGGAGCGATGTTCCAGGTAACGACGTTGCCGCTCGACAATCCGCCAAGAAGAGAAGACGGAACCATCAACTACGAAGAAGACTTCTTCGGAAAAACGACCAACCTGACGGTCTCCGGACAATTGGAAGGAGAACTGGCGGCGATGGCATTGTCGGAGATTTACACCTTTGGTCCTACCTTCCGCGCAGAAAACTCCAACACGCCCCGACACTTAGCCGAGTTCTGGATGATAGAACCCGAAATGGCGTTCTTCGACATCACCGACAACATGGATTTGGCGGAAGATTTTCTGAAATACTGCGTGCGCTACGCTTTGGAACATTGCGGCGACGATTTGAAGTTCCTGAACGACATGTTCGACAAAGAACTTATCGAACGGTTGAAATTTATCCTTAACAATGATTTTCAACGCCTTACCTATACAGAAGCCATCGCCGTTTTGGAAGCCTCCGGCAAGAAATGGGAATTTCCCGTTTCGTGGGGCGTGGATCTGCAAGCCGAGCATGAGCGTTATTTGGTAGAGGAACATTATAAAAAACCGGTCATTTTGATTGACTACCCGAAAGAGATTAAAGCCTTCTATATGAAACAGAACGACGACGGAAAGACCGTTCGCGCCATGGACGTCCTGTTTCCGCGCATCGGCGAAATCATCGGAGGCTCGCAACGTGAAGAAAACTACGACAAACTTGTCGCGCGGATGCAGCAAGTCGGTATTAAAGAGGAAGACATGTGGTGGTATTTAGACACGCGCCGCTTCGGTTCTGTGCCGCACAGCGGTTTTGGACTGGGATTTGAGCGCTTGGTACTGTTCGTTACCGGAATGGCAAATATCCGCGATGTGATACCCTTTCCACGGACGCCGATGAATGCGGAGTTTTGATGAAGCATACAAATCATTGATAAAATTAAACCATCTGTGTAAATTATGATTGATTTTATAACAAAGGAATTAATTGCCAAATTTCTGAAATTCTGTCTCGTCGGAGCCATCGGCACGGTTGTTGACTTCGGTGTAACGGCTCTATGCAAAGAGGTGTTGAAAATTCAAAAATACGTCTCCAACGGCATCGGATTTACCGTTGCCGCTACCGGAAACTATCTGCTCAACAGAAACTGGACGTTCGTCGAAAATAAAAGCCACGACGCTATCGCTTTCGAGTATATAAAATTTATGGTAATCTCTGCCATCGGGTTGGGTATCAACACCTTGATACTTTATTTAGTCTCGAAAAAGTTGAAAAGAGGATTCTATTTTTCAAAAGTGGTAGCCACCGCCGTAACGATGATATGGAACTTCTTTGCCAACTTGTTGATTACCTTTGTGCAGTAACTCTTTAACGACAAAAAATGGCAAACACCCTGCAACACATCGAACAATGCCCTTTGTGCGGAGATTCGCAATTTGTTCACACGGAAACGTGTAAGGATTATTTTGTGTCGCACGAGGATTTTTCGCTGTACCGCTGTTGCAACTGTCAATTTGTTTTTACTCAGGATGTTCCGGTAGGCGAAGAGAAAGGACGTTATTACGAGGCTTCGGATTACGTTTCCCATTCCGACGTCAAAAAAGGATTGGTCAATCACGTTTATCACCATGTCCGCCGCATCATGCTCAGACGGAAAACGCGCTTGGCAACAAAAGGCAAAAAACAGGGCAACTTGTTGGATGTCGGCTGCGGAACAGGTTATTTCGCCGCCTCCGTGAAACGGAAAGGATGGAATGTCGTCGGCGTCGAGCCGTCGAAAACGGCGGCGGAGACGGCACACACGAAGTTTGACCTCGAAGTAATCCCGCCCGAAAGACTAACCGAACTGCCTCATTATCAATTTTATACCATAACGCTGTGGCACGTCTTGGAACATTTGGAAGATTTGAACGAATCTATGGCGTTGTTTTCCAAATTACTGCGCGAAGACGGACGGCTACTCGTCGCACTCCCAAACAACAACTCCTACGACGCTGCCAAATATCGCGCTCATTGGGCGGCTTACGACGTTCCCCGTCATATCTGGCATTTTTCGCCCGACACCTTCCGACGTTTAGCCCAAAAACACGGCTATACCATCACATCCGTAAAACGTATGCCGTTCGACGCTTTCTACATCTCAATACTGAGCGAAAAATACAGAAATCGCAGATTCCCGCTGTTGAGGGGCGTCTTTTCGGGGATTGCGGGATATTTTGTTTCCTTATTCGACAGAAAGAAAGGCAGTTCGTTGGTGTATCAATTAAAAATATAGTATCTTTGCATTTGGAAAATTTTAATGTATCAGAAATAAAAAATGAATAAAAACAATCAACTGCAAATTCGCAACAGTACAACAGATTTTCTAATCTTTACTCGTCAAAACGGAGAAAATGGAATTGCTGTGCGTGTGGAAGACGAAAATGTCTGGCTGCGTGTGGAAGCGATGGCGGAATTGTTTCAAAAAAGCCGCACAAAGACCATAAATTTAATCAGGGGCAAGTTTTGTTAGCCTTAATGGTAACTCGCGAGGGTTTGCCGGTAGGCTATGATGTTTTTTCGGACAATATGAGAGGGGCTGTAAAAACAGGCGATAGACTGATGGCTGCCGGAGGCGGCATACATTCTAAAATCCTCAATTCAAAAACATCAAATTCGACTTCGACGCAAAAACCATAGAAACATGAAATATTTATAAGCAAGATCTTATAGTTATGAACAAATTTTTTATCACCGGATTTTGTTTTCTATTACTGTTTGTATTAGAAAATATTTTACCTTTGCAGCCATTAATAAAATAACAGAATGCTATAAGAACTCCTTAGCTTACGCCGAAGCAAAGGGCAAAACCGAAGGCAAAGCCGAAAGTTTAGCCGAAAGCGAAGCAGAGAGATTAAAACTACAGCAGGAAATTGAAGAATTAAAACGATTGTTGAACGATACTGCAAGTGATCCATATTGAAGAACTTAAAATAAACCTTTCGCAAAACGAAACCTTATTGTTGGCATTGATTGCATCGGTATTGCGTATTCCTGCCGACCGGATTACGTCGTACCGCATTGTGAAAAAAGCCATTGACTCCCGCAAAAAATCCGACATCTGCTTTGTCTATTCCGTTGATGCGGAGGTTGTTGATGAAAAACGGGTCTTGAAGGGGCTTTTGAAGTCGAAGGATGCGAGAGGTGTAAAACAACATCGGGTTCGCATGGTTGAGGATGTGTTTCAGAACAGTGAGACCGTAAGAGATGCCTCCCGTCATTGCGAGCGGAGCGAAGCAATCCAAAGGAACAACATTGTAGTTGTCGGTGCCGGTCCCTGCGGACTGTTCGCCGCGCTGGCGCTATCCCGGGCGGGTTTCTCTCCGCTGATTGTTGAGAGAGGGAAAAAGGTCGAGGAGCGCATCGCCGACGTTGAGCGTTTCTTCAAAACCGGCATCTTAAATCCCGAATCGAATGTTCAGTTTGGCGAGGGTGGCGCGGGGACGTTTTCCGACGGCAAACTCTACACCTTAATCAACGACAAACGCTCCCATTTCATCTATCAAACCCTGGTAGAATGTGGTGCACCTTCCGAAATAGTCTACGACGCCAAGCCGCACATCGGCACCGACATTTTACGGAAAGTCGTCGTCAGCCTGCGGGAAAAAATCATCGCCTTGGGCGGAATCTTCCGCTTCGAGACAAAGTTGACCGGCATCCACGTCAAAAACAACACCTTACAATCCGTCGTCCTGAACGATAGCGAAGAGATGCCCGTCTCCGCCTTGATTTTGGCTATCGGACACTCCGCCAGAGACAGTTTTCAGATGCTGTTCGACAGCAAGTTAAACATGATCCAAAAACCCTTCTCGGTGGGTGTGCGCATCGAACATCCAGCGAGTCTCATCAACCGGTCACAGTACGGAAATTTCGCGGGACATCCCTTGCTGCCTCCCGCAAAATACAAACTCGTCGCCCACCTGAACAACGGACGTAGCGTCTATACTTTCTGCATGTGTCCGGGCGGATATGTCGTGGCGGCAGCGTCGGAAGAGGCGAGTCTAACCGTCAACGGAATGAGCGAAAACAGACAGGACGGCGCCAACTCCAACAGCGCCGTCTTGGTCGGTGTCCATCCTTCGGATTTCGGCTCGGCGCATCCGTTGGCAGGAATTGATTTTCAACGTCATATAGAGCAAAAGACCTTTGCGCTCGGCGGCAGCAACTACCATGCGCCGGTACAGACGGTAGGCGACTTTCTGAAAGACCGCCTTTCGGTTTCTTTGCCGTCGGAGATAACGCCGACCTACCAACCCGGCATTACACCGGCGAACCTCAAAGATTGCTTTCCCGACTTCGTCGTCGAAAGTCTGAAACTCGGCATCGTGGAGATGGACCGGAAACTTCGCGGCTTCGCATCGCCCACAGCGCTGTTGACGGCGTCCGAGACGCGCAGCAGTTCCCCGCTCCGCATCCTCCGCGACGAACATGGCGTCGCGTCGGTGAAAAACATCTATCCCGTCGGCGAAGGCGCCGGCTACGCGGGTGGCATCATGTCTTCCGCTGTTGATGGACTGCGGGCGGCGGAAAGGGTTATTTGGAAATAAAAAAAACCTCACAAAATCTTCATCATTTCGTCTCATATTTGTAAATAAAACGCTATACTTTTGCAGCATATGAAATATTGATAACAATGTTGAAAATATTACGAACCTTTATTCTAACATTGACAAATGGAGGTGTCAAATGGGCGCTAATGAATACTCTTTTAACGGAAATTATAAAAAAGCATTGGAAATATGGGATAAAAGGTGATAGAAAATATAACCATCTTTTCATAGCCATGGTGAATAAAGATTTTCCGGTTATTTTGATAGACAAGGATGGAAATAGTTCAACTTCCTCTTCTTGTACTGGCATATCGCCAAAACGAGTTTGACAACAACGGAGTTCCTGCTGATGTGATTGAGATTACCGACGACGAAAATATACCGGTACTCATCCTCTACAAAGGTGATTATGAGATTATTATGAAAGATAGCGATTATGATGTTGTGGACAGGTATGATGTTCATATAGAGTAAAAAAATCATAATACTGTATGTAATTCAAAAAAATCCTGTACATTTGCATAAATTTTTAAAATGTATCTATATGAAAAAGTTAATGCTTATTATGTTTTTGTCAACTCAAATCGTGATTGGATTTGGACAGACTGTTATTCAGGGAATTATAAATTCCGATGTTACTCTAATCAAGGATGAAAGTCCTTATTTGGTTGTAGGCGACCTTGTGGTTTTTCCTAAGTGGAAACTCACTATTGAGCCGGGCGTTGAACTTCGATTTGCCAATGGTGTGAAGTTGCAAATTCGCGGTACGTTGGAGGCTTTTGGCACAGAAACCGACTCCATAACGTTTCTCTCCAACACGGGAACCGCCATGGGCTTATGGCAGGGAATAGAGATTATAAACACATTGGGCGGCAATGCCTCTTTCGACTATTGCAATTTTTCTCACGCTTCGTCCGCCATTAACGAAGAGTGTTGTTGGGGGGGTATAGATGAGGTGAAAAATTCCAAATTCACCTTCAATACCATAGCGTTAGGCGGCTACACAGGAAATCCTGCCTTAGTGGAACATTGCTATTTCGCAAATAACGACAAATGTGTAATACATGCTGATAAAATCATCAATGATTGCATCTTTGAAAACAACAAATACGGTTTATATGAAACAGAACGGATAGACGTTTCCAATTCAACATTCACAAATCATTCACAGATAGCCTTATACGGCGGAAGAGGCGACCTGACCAATTGCATCATTACAAACAACAATGTAGGCGTGAGGGCTTTCTTTGAAGGATTCGCCATAGAAGATTGTGACATTTCGAATAATCAAGTGGGAATTGAATTGAATGATTACGATAGATATGTGCCGCCGGTAATCAATTCCACCATTTGCCATAACAGGCAATATAACGTAATCAATCACACTATGTGCGATGTGGATCTATACGATAATTGTTGGTGCACATCGGATTCGACTACCGTCGAAAATCTTATATATGACGCTTATGATGATTATAACGTCGGTTTTGTGAATTACACCCTATACACCGATGATTGTTCCCACGCCATATATAAAACCCACAAAGCCGAAGGCTACACCGAATATCTGAGTATTCAGGAATTGACCGATAATGCCGTTATCTATCCGAATCCGGCATCTTCGACTTTATTCATAAAAAATGATGAAAAAATAATAAATAACATAAGACTTTATGACTACACCGGAAGACTGTTAATGGAACGTCTTGATGTTGATAGCAATCCCATAGAACTCAATGTATCGGAAGTTATCCCCGGGCTGTACATCATGAGATTGGCAACGCAAAATAATAAAGTTGAATTTAAAAAAGTAATCATAATAAGATAATGTCAGGTAAATCGTATAAAACATCGAATAATGTGCCGCTGACCGTTGGCGAAGCGGCAGTGGCATACGAGACGGCACTTCCCGAAGTTTCATCTTCCGACAGATGGAATCCGAATGTCCCGTTTCACGGTACGCAAGAGGAGTGGTGGGAACATTTTCACCGGATTGAAGAAGGGAATTTTACGCCATTGGAAGAAGCTAATAGAGAATTTGAAATATGGAGGAAAAAATATCTCGCAAGCCGGTTGAAGTAAGCGACGAATTTAAGGCTAATCGCACATACGTCTATGACTATACGCTCCATGCGTTTGGCTATTTTCAAGCCGAACGTTATTTGCAACTAATTGAGAAAACCTTATCTACGCTTTACCATTTTTACTTGGCATACCCCGAATGTCGCCACCTTCCCACCAAAAGCCACATGTACCGTAACATCATTTTCGACGCGCACCTGATTATTTACCGGATTACATACGACCGCATCGAAGTATTGGATATGCTCCATTCTGCATCGAGTATCCGTAAAATTCGCGATGTTCGCAAAATTCACTTGTAAATTTGAAACTATGGCACTACTTTTCACATTCTTATTCTTTGCACTGACGGTATCCTTTCTCTGTTCGATAGCCGAGTCGGTGTTGTTGTCAATGCCGGTGTCGTTTGTTAAATCTTTGGAAATCAGTGGAGACAAGAGCGCCAATCTGCTGAAAAAGTTAAAAGAGAACATAGACCGTCCGATTTCCTCCATCCTGTCGTTAAACACCATCTCCCACACCATTGGCGCGGCGGGCGTGGGCGTTCAGGCGACAAAGATATGGGGCGAGGCGTCTTTTGGCTTGGTGTCGGCGGCGCTCACCATCCTGATACTGCTTCTGACCGAAATTTTACCCAAGAGCATCGGCGTGCGTTATTGGCGCAGAATGGCGATACCCGTTGCCAAGATGATCAATATCATGATTTACCTCATGTATCCCATCGTATGGATTTCAAGAGGAATCACTTTGATGATTTCGGGTAACAAACCACCTGAGAAAGTGAGCCGCGAGGAGATCGCCGCCCTCACCGACATAGGTTTGGAAGAGGGCATCTTTGCCGAAAGCGAAAGCAAAACCATCAAAAACCTGATCCGCTCCTCTTCCGTGATGGCAAGCGAAGTGATGACCCCGCGAACGGTAGTGGCGGCGATAGAGAAAGATACCCCGTTAGCCGAATTTTTCGATCAACCCGACGTCGGCAAATTCTCGCGGTTTCCCGTTTACGACCAAAAGTTGGACAACATCACGGGTTACGTCCTGAAATACGACATCATAGACCATCTCAACAAAGGCGACGGCGCAATGCTGACCGGCGACATCTGTCGTCCCATCCTGATGTGTTACGAAGACATCTCCGTGCCTAAAATGTTTGACTTCCTGCTCGAAAAGAAAGAACAGATTGCCGTCCTTGTTGACGAATACGGCGGCACGGCGGGTATCGTAACCCTCGAAGACATTATCGAAACCATCTTCGGACATGAAATCATGGACGAGCGCGATACACAAGCCGACATGCAGCAAGTAGCCAAAGACAAATGGCATGGGCGCGTCAGAACCGAAAATCTGGATATCGAAAATTAACCTGCTTTTGCAAAGGAAATATCAGACATCGAAATACCCCGAAAGCAGCCGCACCATCACTTCCGGAGTGCGTTGTGGGCGTCCGGTCTCTTTGTTGAGGAATGCTAAGGTGGTGCTGCCGTCAGCCAGCAGTTTTCCCGTTTCGTTGTAAATCTCATAGTGAAACACCATACGGACTTTGGGCATCTCTTTAACAACAATTTTGATGCGAATCATCTCATCGTAACGCGCCGGATAGAAATAGCGCACCTCGACATTGGTGATGGGCATCACCGTCCCGGAATCTTCCAACTCCCTGTACGACATTCCCAAACGACGTATCAACTCGGTGCGTCCGACCTCAAAGTAGCGGATGTAGTTGGAGTGATGCACTACGCCCATCTGGTCGGTCTCGTAATATTGAACTCTCAGTTCTGTTTCGTGGACGATCATAAATGTATGTTTTTGTGGTTAAAATTTTACTCCAAAGGCGAATTCGGCTCTCTTTTCATGTGGTTATAATAAATCTTATCAACCACTTGCGGCAAGAAGAGCGAGACAATAGGCGTAAACCATCCTTCGTATGAGGTGGCGAACTGACGTTTATTGTTCCTGATGCCTTTTACGATACGTCGCGCTAATTCTTCCGGCGACATCATCTTGTTTTCGTTTCGCGGGCTTTCTCCTTGAGCCGAGCCGTCGGCGACGAGCGCCGCCCTGCGTACATTGGTCGAGATAAACCCCGGAACGACAACCATCACCTGCACGTCCTTTTTCCGCGTTTCTATCCGGATGGCATCCAAAAAACCCTGTACGGCGTATTTTGAGGCGGAATATCCTGTACGGCAAGGCATCCCGTGAATCCCCGCTACCGACGAAACGCCGACGATAGAACCTTTATTAGCAATGATATACGGGAAAGCATATTTGGTGCAATAGACCGTTCCCCAAAAATTAATGTCCATCAACCTCCGCAAAACGTCCAATTCGACGTCGGCAAAGTTGGCGCGCATCGAAACGCCGGCGTTGTTGATGAGAATGTCAATCTGCCCAAATGCGTCAACCGCTTTCTCTATTAAATTCTTACAATCACTTTCGACCGCCACATCGGTTTTGACGGCAATGGCGCGTATCTCCCCATCACCGTTAATTTCGTCGGCTAATGCTTTTATGACCTCTTCCGAGCGTGCCGCCAAGACCAACTTGGCGCCCTTTTGGTGAAAAACACGCGCACACGCCAACCCTATGCCGGATGACGCACCCGTGATAACGACCACTTTACCATCAATATTCCGTTTCATAGAACTATCTTATGCTTACAACGACAGGGTATATGTTTACGACGCCATCGTGCAGTTTCCCGTAAAGAAAGCGCCGATTTCGATAACCATTTTTCCGGTTTTGATGTCGCCCTTTATCTTTGCGGTGGATTTGAGGACGAGGACGTCTTCGCAGTTGATGTATCCGTTGACTTCTCCGTAGATTTGCGCGTTTTGGCATTTTATCTCGCCTTCGGCAATTCCGGTTTCGCCCACCACGACGCGGCTGGGGGAGGTGATGTTGCCGACTACTTTCCCGTCAACTTTCAAATTTCCGCTACATATCAGGTCGCCTTGCAGGACTGTCCCCTGTATTAACTGATTATGAGCGTTTTCGATGATTTGTGGAGTTTTTGTCATAATATCCTTTCCATTTTATATTACAGATAATTTTTTTCAAAGAAGGAGTAATACTTCGATATATTTTGGTCTTGGTAGAATATCGGATAGTTTTCGGCGGAGATAATAAAAACTTCCGCGCCTACTTGCGTCCCGATGATGCCCATGACATAACTGTCGGCAATGATGTGGTAGTAGTATTTCATGGCGGCGTCTTTGGTGGCGAACGAGCCAACGGTAACCATCCCCTTATCTTTATCGAACATCACATTGTTGACGGCTAAGGTGCTGACTTTGTAGTTTTGGCTGTTGAAGTCGGCGATACGGATTCGTATGGCGTTTGAGTTGAACACATCGGGCAGATAGACCACGAATAGGTGAGGTCCGGCTAATTGTTCGGTTTTGTAGATAGAGATGCCTTGTTCTTCCAAGACGGAGGCGCTTTTGGCTTCTTCTTCGGGTGTGAGTTCTATCGGCTTGCCGCCGGTAAGGAGGGCATAGACTTGTTCGGCGCGTGGTTTGACATCGCTGTGCGGATAGTTCACTATCAGGCGGCGGAGTTGGGCGATGGTGCTGTCGCGCGACTCCAACACGCCGGAACTCATGGCTTTCAGGAAGTCAAACTTGGGAATGAGTGCATGTTCGGGATACTCGGCGTGCGCCCGGTCGGCATTGATCAAGACCATGTAGTGCTGCTCGCCCTTATACGCCAGATAGGTCTTCTCGTAGAGTGTTCCTACCGACTTTGCCCGTGCTTCCATGTCTTTGAAATAGTCGGGGTCTAAGATGAGCCGCGCCACGTCGCTTTCGGGATATTGTCCGACGACCATGTCGGTATATTTTTGTCGGTTTACGTCGTCGCCGAGTTCGGTGTAGCACTTGATTATCAGGTAGTAGGTCAACAGGAGGTATCTGTTGGAGGTGGTATCGGGAAAGCGTTCAATCAGTTCGCCGAACATTTCGGCGGCGCGGAGGGTTTCGTAAAGACGGTCGCGGTAGATATTGCCGGCGTTGAAGTAGGCGTCAACGATCATGCTGTCGGAGGCTTGGCGCAGTTCGGGCGTGAGCGGCAGGTTTTGCAGGTAGTATTCCCGTTTTTTCTCGTCGGTTTCCAGACTGATGGTGTCTTCGATGGGCAGTCCGTCGGGACCTAATGCCACTTCGGTATCGCCATCGCCCCAGTTGAACGATTGTTTGTTGGATATAATCCAGAGGTCTTCCAACTTTCGACTTCCGTATTTTTTGATGAAGTCTTTGCGTCCCATCGAGATGGTTTGGGCATTGTAGAAATACCAACTTCCGGTGTTGAGTGTTTGATCTCGGTATCTAGGGTCTTGGTAGCCCAATTCGGCGATGCGGCGTTCTTCTTCTTCCAAGCGTTTTTCTTCTTCGATGATTTTTTGGATGATGCCGTCAATGAGTGCAAACCGTTCTTTTTCAGGCATGGCGGCGACGCGTTGCAAACTGTCCTGTTCTCTGATGGTGATGAGGTTGGTTACGAGGTCGGTCAGGATTAAGCCGCGGGCTTTGATGTTTTCGTAGTCGGGATAATCTTTGGGCAGCACTTGCAGGGTGGTGTCGTAGTAGGCTTGTGAGGTTTCGTAGTCGCGTTCGTCGAAGAGGATGGCGGCTAAGGTGAGCGCCGAAAGCGATTTCTGATAGTCGTTCTGTACGCTGGTGGCGACGCTTTGGCGGAGGTAGTCTTTTTCGGCGGCGATGTCGCCGTCTTTATGGGCTATTTCGTAGAGGGCGTAGTAGATTTGGTCTTGATACTCTTTGTATCTTCGCTCTTTGAGCATTTTTTGTAGTTGTGCGACGATGGCTTTTGAGTCGCCCGTGCCGGCGGCATAACATTTTGCCAAGTTAATACGCGAGTTGAACCCAATTTCAAAAGTGGTATTTTTCTTGACTAAGAGGGCATAGTATTCGCTTGCTTTTTGGTAGTCGCCGAGGTGTTGGTAGATTTGTCCGCTGATAAATTGCAACCGGCGGCGCATCTTCGTCGTCTGGGCGTATTGGATGGCATTTTTCAGGAACGGGAGCGCCGATTCGTACTCTTGCATCAGGATGTAGTGGTTGGCTGCTGTCTCGTTGTAAAACGAGAGGTATTTGCGTTTGGTTACCTGTTTTTGGTTGATCATCAGGCGGGATAGTTCCAACTCTGTTGCGGAGATGTTGAACTTTTCGCTCTTGTCCAACGTGTGTACGAGCCACAGGCGTGCTTGAAAGACCATTTTGGGGTCTTCAAAGTTGGCGATGAGGAACTCGAAAGTGCGTTTGGCGCTGTTGTATTCCCGTTTGTGGAAGTAGGCTTTTCCCATCATCAGGTAGGCGTCGTCAATCCATTTGCAGCGTTCTTTCCGGTCAATGAACATGGAGTGTCGCTGGATGGTTGCCGAGCCTTTTTCCAAAGCGCGGTCGGAGGGTCCGTTCATCTGTCCTGCTTCCTGAATGTTTCCGGTGTTGTAAACCGGAAGTATCGCCGTGTAGTTGTCTTTCACGTTTTTTTGAAACTCCTTATGCCCCTCTTCTAAGGCGTCGTTGCCGTTCCAATAGACGTTGTAGTGCGCCGTCAGGTTGTGGTAATTGCGGTTGATGAAGGTGTTTTTCTTGGTGGAACAGGAAGAGACACATACGCACAGAATAAGCGCCGGCACCGTGATAGACGCCGAAAAAAACTTATCGCGAAGTCGTATAGCGGTAAATCTCATTACTTTTTTGCCTTTTTATAACTTTTAAATATGTATAACACAATTTTTGCAAAAATATTTCATTTGCATCATCATTTCCGTTTAAAGAGACTCGTGATAATTTTTCCGAAGTCGTCCAATTTTTCGAGCGGGTCTAAGATGGATGGGTTTTTCAGCGCTGTGCGGGCTTCGTCCAAGACGCCTGCCTGGATGGGGTAAACAAGGATAAAGTTGGTCTCTTTGAAATATTTATTCAGATAATGTGGAATTTTAGTCATGTTAGCATTGTACGACGGACGTTCTTTCCGGCTTAGGACTAAGACTAAGTTGTCGTCCGGTTTGACGTCGCGCGACAGAATCAGAAAGTCGTCCCACTCTTCAAAGACAACAAATTCACACTCAACGGGATGGCTCTTGTTCACATCCTTAATATACTTCAACGTTTGTTCCGTGGAGTAGAAGACCAATTTTGCGCCGGTGTTGCGGGCGATGTTCCAGATTTTTAAGAGCCAGAACGGAAATCCTATCTCTTTCTCGGCGCGGTCGGGGACGATGATGAGATGTCGTTTGATGGTGGAAATTGGTTGGAACGGCTTGTATATCAAGGTGGTAGTATTCGATTTTGTCAAGATTCCTTCCGTCAGGTTTCCTAAGAAATTGACTGAAATTCCCTTGTTTTTGTGCAATCCTAAGATTAAGTCGGTAATTTTGTGTTCTTTAACCACATTTGTGATTCCGTTTACTACGTTGAGGTCGTACCGCAACAGTTCTTTCAGGATGACATCGGCGGCGGAGGCGGTGGCGGCGGCTTTGGTGAGGATTTTCTTGGCGCTTTTGTCGGCGATGCTGTCGGTTTCGTTGGTGTCGATTACTGTCAGGGCGAAGACGCCGTGTTTGTTGGACTTTGACTTGACGGTGAGTAACAGGTTTATCATCTCTTCTGCCGTTTCGATGCTGTTTATCGGCGCTAAAATCTTTTCCTGAAGGTCATCATTCTCAGATTCTTTGTCGGCGGCGTTCAGCAAAGCAATGTTCTGCGCTCCTTTCTGTGCGACTAACGAAGCCATGGTACATGTAAATAATATCATCAGGATGGCGCCGTTCAAAACGCTTTCGCTCAATAATCTTCCCGGCTCTAAAATCGCTCCTAACTGCAACGTATCTATGGTTTCCTGCGTCAGTTCGATATTATATCCCACCAAAACAGCCGCTAAGGTTGCCGCCGCCTGCGCATTGCTTAATCCGAAAATCAGCCGTCGCTCATCCCGCGTAAACCGGAACGACTTCTGGGTGAGCCATGCCGCTACAAATTTCGATACTGTGGCGAGGACAATCATCACAACCGCTACCGTAATCGTGTCCCAATCTTTAAAAAACACCTTGTAATCCACCAACATGCCGACGCCCATCAAAAAGAACGGGATAAAGAGCGCATTGCCCACGAACTCTATCCTGTTCATCAATGGCGAGGTATGCGGAATTAAACGGTTTAAGGCAAGTCCCACCAAAAAGGCGCCGATAATAGGTTCTATCCCGGCAACTTCCGACAGAAACGCACCCAAAAAGACCAACGCCAACACAAAAATATATTGCGAGATGCTGTCGTCGTTGTGTTTGAAAAACCATCGGGCTACTATCGGAAAGAGAAAAATAACCACCGCGCCATACAGAATAAGGGAGATGCCAAGTGTTATCCAAAAGGCGTTATCCATCGTTCCTTTGGTCATTTTGACGATGACCGCCAAGACCAACAGCGCCAGCGTGTCCGTAATCATCGTCCCGCCGACAGTGATGTTCACGGCTCGGTTTTTGGTAACGCCGAACTTACTGAGAATCGGATAGGCAATCAACGTGTGCGACGCGAAGATACTCGCCAACAGAATGGAGGTCAACAGCGAGAAATTCAACACATAATATCCGCCCAAAATCCCCAATCCCATCGGAATGGTGAAGGTATAAAAGCCGAAAACCGCGCTTTTCCAACTGTTTTTCTTGAACTCGATCATGTCTATTTCCAAACCGGCGAGGAACATGATGTAGAGCAGTCCCACCGTTCCGAAAAGGGTGATGCTGTCGCCCCGCGCCATCAGATTGAAACCGTTGGGACCAATAATGGCGCCGGCAATGATCAACCCTATCAGATGCGGTATCTTTATCCTGTTCAGCAAGATAGGCGCAAAAAGGATGATGAGCAAAATCATCGCAAAGATAAGCACCGGATTCTCAAAAGGAAGCGTAAATGTGATATTTTGTAAAAACATGATGCGTTATTTTATATTTATTGCTTTTTCAATTGTCGTTTCAACGCTTCTATTTCTTTGTCTTTTTCTGCTAATGATTTGTTTTTTTCTGCTAATGCTTTGTCTTTTTCTGCTAATGCTTTGTCTTTTTCTTCAATAGTCTTTTTACTTTTTTCAAGAGCTTTATTTTTTTCTACGTGGAGCCAATCGCGCAGATAGCGTATGAACTCATCTTCTGCTTTCATTTGACGCTTCACTTTCGGATTGCTCGCCGCACTTTTTAGTCTTCGGATTATCGGACGAAATTTTTCCGGAAAATTCTCTTCCTTAACATTCAGTATGTGCCAGTCTGCTGTAATATTGCTTTGGTCAAATACGGATAGAAGTTGTTCTAATTCATTACGGCGGCGGTCTTTTAAGCAACTGATCTGGATAATCCATGTTTTATGGTGTAACGATTCTATAAAATCGGATTTTTCTTTAATTATCTTTGATGTAGCAACATCTTTTTGTCCGTTCGGGACTTTTATCTTCGCCGAGAAATCAAGTCGGTAAACAGTCAATGAACTTTCGCTGTCGCCTATTGTTACCTTGTCTCTTGTATGCTCCTGCGGCTTGGGTTCTAAACTGACAACTTCTTCGCCAATGATGGACGAAATCAACAACTTCGCTACTGCATTGTCTTCCATCATGTATTTGAAGACTACGTCATATATCGGATTCGCTATCTGTACCTCCATGTCTGATTATTTTTATTTTGCAAAGGTACAAATTTTTCAGGAAAATAGCATTCCCTTGCGAAAAACCTTTGCGCCCTTGCGTTTTATTTATTTGAAAAGGTCAGCATGAGAGCCTGTACGCTTTAGTTTTACTAATTTCCGACCTTTATCTATTTCATACAGTAACAGCCAGTCGGGTTGTATATGGCAATCCCATGTTTCGGGAAACACATT
>Ga0099364_10004462_pt1 | contig 21196 bp, 20 predicted proteins | sample TergutTh196P3_FD_73070 | JGI IMG/M metagenome (GOLD analysis project Ga0099364, IMG submission 73070) | Microcerotermes parvus P3 segment gut microbial communities from Pointe-Noire, Republic of the Congo - Th196 P3 | ecosystem: Host-associated > Arthropoda: Insects > Digestive system > Gut ... | reverse complement strand
TTGTCCGATTTTTTTCCTAACTTTGTACCCATAAAAGTTTATTGATGATTACTTGTAATTTACTCATACAAAGGTAATCTTTTTCAATGAACTTTTTTTATGGAATTGTTGGGACAGTTATGATCTGCATTATACTCTGCCCCTTGCCCGCATCAAGTCCATGTTTGATGTGGATGTTTTTGGAAAATTTGCCCAAATTCCTACCCAAGCGGATGAGCAAAAGGGATTTTCCAATCAATTTCAAGCCGGCGGCGGTCTTGGACTGAAAAGCGGTATAGGCGAAAGCGCAGACTTTCTATTGTCCTCATATTCAACCTATAACTATCACGCCGCTACTTATGACAAAGAACATTTCACCCAATATGTCTATCAGCGCACCCGACTGAAAATCTCGCTGCTGCCGTGGAAACAGCGGATTTTGCTCCAAACCGACCTCTCGCATAACTTTATGTGGAAACACTATAACGACTACAAAGAAATGGACGGCAACGACGGATTTTTCCTGTGGAACGCCTCCGCCGGCTATAAGTTCCTGAAAGACAGAAGCCTCACCCTCAAAGCGAGCGTCCACGACATCCTCAACCAAAACCGCAATATCTACCAATACACCACCTCCGTCTATTCGGAAAGCATCAAGACCAATGACCTGAAACGGTATTTTATGCTTTCGGTGCGTTATGATTTGAAACGGTGATAAAATTATTGAAAGTTACTCACAATTCTTCCTCATCCATTCCTCCGATTCGGTAATATTTTGATTCAATGCCTGTTGCCAGTCGTGGCAGGCTTGTTGTTTATTTCCGGAGTAATAGTACGCCAAGCCTCTGTAATGGTAAGCCATGGCGTAGTCGGGGTTTAGCGATAGTGTTTGCGAGAGGTCGGCGATGCTTTTGACGTATTGTTTGGTGTAGTAGAGGCAGAGTCCGCGGTTGAACCATGTTTGGTAGTCTGTGTCGTCGAGGGCGAGGCTTTTGTTGAAGTCGAGGATGCCGTTGTAGAAAAATCCGGAGCGGGCGTACGCCGAGCCGCGGCTGAAATAGATTTGGGCGTCGGTGGTGTCGGCGGCGAGCAGGATGTCGAAGTCGGCGATGGCGTCGGAGAGGTTGTCTTGGTCGAGATAGAGCATGGCGCGGTTGTACAGTTTTTCGGGATTATGAGGGTCGCTGCCGACGGCGCGGTTGAGGTCGGTGAGGGCGGAGTCCATCACGTGGAGGGCGTAGAACGACATTCCGCGTATGTAGTAGGCTTCTTGCAGGGTATTGTCTAAGAAAACGGCAATGCTCATGTTGCGCAACACTTGACGATGTTCGTTTAACTTGCTGTATATCAGTCCGCTGTTATAGTACGCTTCGGCATATTCGGGAAACAGCGACAACGCGCTGTCGAGCATGTTCAGCGCTTCCGGATAGTGCTGCTCCTCCGCCAACAAGACACCCTGATGCAGGTATTGCTTCGCTTCGATGGGCTGGGCTTGGGTTGTCAGACCGATAACCACAAAGATCACGAAAACAAGACCGTAAGACCGTAAGAAGCCCCCTCCGGCTCCCCCAAAGGGGGAGAGGAGAGCGTAAGGTTGAGAGAGATTGTGTAGAAAGTGCCGTTTCCCGTCATTGCGAGAGCGATAGCCCGAAGCAATCCAGTGTATATCTTCGTGTCTTTCTGTCTTCGTGCCTTCGTGTTGATATTTTCTTTGTGTTCCTTGCGTTTTTTTTAACCGCAAAGGTCGCAAGGTCTTAATAAAATCTGTGCTAATCCGTATCATCTGTGTTCTAAATTTTCAACTTTCTGGATTGCTTCGCTACGCTCGCAATGACGGGACGTGCTCCCGACATTGCACATCGCACATCGCACATCGTCCCAGCGGCTTGGCGTAGGGGCGGCTTCCACTAAACTTCCTGCGGGGTACAAACGTTCATTTCCGCACAAAATTGTCTGCGGGGCTACTGCCGCCATTACGCCAAACCGCCCGTGCCTGTTGCACAACTCGGCAAAGGTAGAAAAAAAAATTATATTGTACTTGAAAATTGTCATTTCGTATTTATTTTTTTTATATCTTAGTGGCAAACAATAAGTTAGAGCTATGCAAGGGAAAAAAGATTATATTAGGTGCTGGCATCGTTATACCCCAACCGTTTTTATTGTTCATTGTATATTGGATTTCTATTGATACCGACATTGTCCGCGACATGTCGCATACGGCGATGCTGGTGGAATAAAAATATTGTATCTTTGCAGCGTGATTAATTATTGTTAAATAGTGATAATATGAGAGAACAACTTGGAAAAAAGATAAATGATTATGGCAGTTTTAATTTTATTTGGAATAGCCGGTTTATTTGCTACCGGTGCGCTTATATATGCCTTGGTGGGCAAAAAAAGTGAGCAACATACTGTTTGAAATGCATCGTATGAATAACAAACCTACCCTCCCCATCGTAATGACCTTAGACGCCGGCGGACAGTCCTACGTCTTTTCCGCTGTCTGGGAAGCACGGGAAGTTATCGCGCCGATTTCGGTTTCTTTCAAAGGAGACGATTTGGAGACGACGTTGAAAGGCGTCATCGAATATTTTGGAAAAGTTGCCGGGCAACTACCCGAAAAACCCGTTGCCATCAGTTTCGGATTTCCCGGACCTTGCGATTATCCGTTGGGCATCATCGGCGACTTGCAGAACCTGCCGGCATTTCGCGGAGGCGTGGCGCTGGCGGATATGTTGGAAGAGGCGTTTCAAATCCCCGTTTTCATCAACAACGACGCCGACCTCTTCGCCTACGGAGAAGCCACGCACGGACTGTTGCCCGCCATCAATAAGGAATTTGAAGATTCCGGCTCGCCCAAACGCTTTCACAATCTCTTCGGCATCACCTTAGGGACGGGTTTCGGCGGCGGCATCGTGTCGAAGGGACAACTCTTTTTCGGCGACAACGCCGTTGCCGGCGAGATCAACCGCATGGGCAACATCCTCTATCCCGAATACTCCGTGGAAGAGTCGGTGAGCATACGCGGGATACAGCGCGTTTACGCCCGCGCAGCAAGAATTGACCCGCAGCAAGCGCCCGAACCCAAAGAGATTTACGAAATCGCCATCGGGGAAAGTTCCGGAGATAAGGCGGCGGCGCTACAGGCTTTCGACGAGTTTGCCGTTGTGTTGGCTCAGAGTTTAGTGGACGCCGTTACGCTGGTTGACGGCATCATCGCTGTCGGAGGCGGGTTGGCGGGGGCTTCTTCGCTGTTTTTGCCGAAAGTGGTCGAGGCGATGCGCAAACCGTATAAGACCGTAGCGGGAGATTCGTTGACGCGCCTCGAATCGTCGGTTTTCTACTTGGACGACCCCATCGAACGGAAAGCGTTCATCGAAGGCGACATCCGGGAAATCACCGTCCCATTCAGCAAAAAAACCATCAAATACGACCCGATGAAACGTATCGGCATCGGAAAAGCGCTCCTGCAAACCCACGAAGCCACCTCCATCGGAGCATACTCCTTCGCCATCAATCAGTTAAAACGATGAAACCGCTCTTTTTCATTCTCATTTTTATAGCATATTCGCTCGCCTGCTTTTACATCGCACTGCGCGGGTGGCAGTTGTTGCCCAACGTCAAAGCGCTGAAAATAGCCTATATCGTCGTGATGACATTGCTGGCTTACGGATATGTGCTGGGCGCCATCTTTCACCGGCATATTCCCGTCGGAACAATCGGAAAAGTCGGCGAAACAGTCAGTTCGACGTGGTTGATTGCCGTGATTTATCTGCTGCTGGCGGTTCTCTTCTTCGATTTGATTCGTCTGTTGAACCATTGGCTGCACTTTTTACCCGAAATAACGCTGTTCGTGCGCCGGATGACGGCGCTGGCGGTCTTATGCGGGATTTCCGCGCTGTTCGTTGCCGGATATTACCGTTTTATGCATCCCGCGGTTGCAAAAATAGATATAACCGTGAAAAACGAACACGCGCCGAAAAACTCTTTGAAAATGGTCGTAGTCAGCGATTTACATCTCGGAAGCGTCCTTGGAAAAAATCATGCGCGCCGCTATGTGAATCTCATCAATGCGCAAGAGCCGGACATCGTTTTTATCATCGGAGACATGTCGAACGGGCATTTGCAGCCGTTGATAGAGCAACGGATGGATGAAGAGTTGTCGCAGTTGAAAGTGCCACTCGGCGTGTACGCCGTCTTGGGCAACCACGAATACATCGGCGGAGAGATTGCTGCAACGGAAGAATTTTACAACTCATGCAATATCAAATGTTTGCGGGATGAAGTGTGCGAAATAGACAACACCTTCATTCTGATAGGGCGCGATGACCGTTCCAACCGGCGTCGTCTCCCGTTGGAAAAACTGTGCGAGCAGGTGAACAACGAAAAAAACCTGCCGCTCATCCTCTTAGACCACCAGCCGTTTCAGTTGGAAGAAGCCGTAAACAACAACATCACCCTGATGCTGTCGGGACACACCCACGACGGACAAATATGGCCCATCTCCTTGATAGTCCGCTCGATGTACGAAATAGCACACGGCTATAAACAAAAAGGAAACAGCCATTTCTACGTCTCTTCGGGCTTGGGCATCTGGGGACCGCCGTTCCGCATCGGCACACGGTCGGAGGTGGCGGTGATTACGATGAGGTTTTTCAATGATGATCTTCGTTGATACATATTTTTATGTATCTTTGCAAAAATAATAAAGTGATTCGTCATGAAATACATCAAAGAATTACACAGATTGAAAATATTTCATAAAAAAGAGGTTACGGCATTAACCAATGACAAGAATGTCGCCAAGGAAATTCTTCGCCGATACAAAAAGCAGGGTTTGATTTCTCAGATACGGCGTGATTTGTACGCTGTTACCGATTTGGCAAGCCAAGTCAGCCTTGCCTCCAAGTTTGAAATTGCCGGCGACATAACACCTTCGTCCTACCTTTCGTACCACACGGCGCTGGAATATCACGGATTGGCGCATCAGGTTTTTTATGAAATCTATATTTCCTCTAAAGAATCATTTAAATCATTTGATTACGAGGGAATTACATACACGTTTTGTCGGTCAAAATCAGAGGAAGGAGTCATTAATCCTAAAACCGATTCTTTGGTCAGGGTTACCGATTTGGAGCGCACCGTGCTGGATTGCATCAACCGTATTGATTTGAGCGGAGGATTGGAAGAATTGGTGCAATGCCTCGCCATTATCACCTATATTGACGAAAATAAACTATCCGCCTATCTTCATCATTTTGACAAGCAGATACTTTATCAAAAAGCGGGCTTTATCCTTGGCTATTTTCAAAAAGAGATGAAACTGAGCAACGCTTTCTTTGAAACATGCCGGTCGAAAATCGGAAAAAGCACACGCTATCTGACCGATGTCCACGAATCAAACACCTATTTTAAGGAGTGGAAACTGTGTGCACCGGCAAACATCCTTTCATTTTTAGAACAGGGAGGAGGCGAATATGTATAATTACAGCAAGAGTTTTTTGGAAAAAATGGCGACAGAAACCGGCTTTATCCGCGATAATTTGGAAAAAACTTTCCGCCTGTGCGACGTTTTGCAATTCCTGAATACCCACCCCACAACCAAAGAACATCTATGTCTGAAAGGCGGAACAGCGATCAACCTCACTGTTTTTAACATGCCGCGATTGTCCGTTGATATTGATTTGGATTTCTCAAAAGAGTGTACCCGGAACGAAATGATGAACCTGCGGGCAATTATCAACGACGACATCCTTAATTTCATGTTTGCACAAGGCTACGCTCTAAGCCCAAACACCAAAAATCCCCATTCGTTGGATTCATGGGTGTTTTACTTTCAGAACGCAGGCGGCAACAGAGACAATATAAAAATTGAAATCAACTATTCTTTACGCAACCACATTTTACCGATAATAAAAAAGAACGTAAACGCAGATTTCCTGCAAGTTTCGGAAAAATGGATAACTTTATCCGTGCCCGAACTGTTCGGTGGAAAAATAAAAGCACTCATCGAACGAACTGCGCCAAGAGACCTGTACGACGTCTATAACATGCTACGTTACAATGTTATCCATCCGGCAGAACAGGATTTGCTCCGTAAAATTGTTATTTTTTACCTTGTGATTGGAGCAAAGAACAAAATAACACTCCCCATTCATTTTGAAAACATCAATCACTTAAAATACAATAAAATACGTGCAAACCTCACCCCTGTTTTAAAGAAAAGTGAGCCATTTGACTTTGAAACAGCAAAAGCAACAGTTAAAGAATACCTGTCCCAACTGATGACGTTGACCGACAATGAAACGCTGTTTATTGAGAAATTCAATCAAGGCGCCTATCACCCCGATTTATTATTTGATAATGAAACTATTGTAGAACGCATCAAAAAACATCCGATGGCTGTCTGGAAGACAAAAGCACGGTAAAACTAATATTCCAAAATTTTCCATACCTTTGCAAATGTTTTTAAAATGTAGAAAAAGTGAAGCCTAATCGCATCCCCCACACCTACGTCATCGTCTTCGCCATCGCGCTCATCGCCACCGTGATGACGTGGATTATCCCCGCAGGAGAGTATAACCGCATCGAACAGGCAGGACAGACGGTGATTGACCCCGAGTCGTATCATCTTGTAGAACAGGCGCCGCAGACGTGGCAACTCTTCTCGTCGTTTTTTCAAGGTTTTGTCAATCAGTCGGGCATCGTCATGTTTATTTTGCTCATCGGTGGGGCGTTTTGGATATTGAATGCATCCAAGTCCATTGACGCCGGCATCATGTCGTTTTTGAACTTTACCAAAAGGCTTGAGAAGAAGAAGGCGTTGCGGAAGATTGGCGTTAACAACATCGTCATGGTGTTGATAATGTTGATGTTCAGTCTTTTCGGGGCGGTGTTCGGGATGAGCGAGGAGACCATACCCTTTGTGGTCATCATGGTGCCGCTGGCTATCTCAATGGGGTACGACTCCATTACGGGGATGTGCTTAGTTTATGTGGCGGCGCACATCGGGTTTTCCGGCGCGATACTGAATCCCTTTACCATCGGCATCGCGCAGCAGATGTCGGGACTTCCCCTATTTTCGGGAATCGAATATCGTATCTTTTGCTGGTTGATACTCAACGTGATAGGATTTGCCATTATCTTATGGTGGGCAAGCCGGGTGAAGAAAAATCCGGCAGCCTCGCCCATGTATCAGTTGGACGAGTACTGGCGCAAAAATCACGACGTAACCACCATGAACATCGAATATAAACGGACGAAGTCGTCGTGGGTGTCGTTTGGCATTGTTTTGACGGTGATGGTTGTCTGTTCGATTATGTTTCCGGTGTCGGCGATAAAAGTAGGGACGCAGATATTCACCATTCCGGCAATTCCTGTCGGGATGGCTCTTTTTGCCGCCTTCGCCATACCCGGACTTTTACGGTCGTACCATTTTTACAATCTCTCCTTGCTTTTTGCGACGATATGGTTTCTGATTGTTGGCGTGATGGGCTACGAATGGTACGTGAAAGAGATAGGGACGCTGTTTTTCGCCATGGGATTGATGGCAGGCATCGCATCCGGAAACACGCCCAACCAAATCACCAAGTTGCTGTTGGACGGGATGAAGGACATCCTGTCGGCGGCGATGGTGGTCGGACTTGCCGGTGGCATCATCGTGCTGTTGAAAGATGGAAAAATCATTGACACCATCATGTTCGACCTCTCCAAGGCGATGAACGAGATGAGCAAGACGGCATCGCTCGGAACGATGTACCTCATCCAAACCTGTCTCAACATCATTATTCCGTCGGGTTCGGCGAAAGCGGCTCTGACGATGCCCATCATGGCGCCGTTTTCCGACTTAATCAACATCTCGCGGCAGGCGATGGTGATGGCATTCCAATTCGGCGACGGCTTTACCAACATGATCACCCCCACCTCCGGCGTCCTGATAGGATGTCTCGGAATGGCAAAAATCCCATACGACAAATGGTTTAAATGGGTTTGGAAGATAATACTGTTGTTTGTTTTCGTCGGATTTCTGCTACTGATTCCGACAGTGTATATGGAACTGAATGGGTTTTAGAGAATTTATAAACCGGTCTGAAAGTATGTATCGTGGGATCTACCAATATTCAAGCACTAACCGAAATCAAGAATGTCGTAATGTGTCTTACTCCGCACAAAAGCTCATGGACATTTTGGGATTATTAACTTTTTTCTCTGCCCTGCCAACACCACGCCGACTAAAATCAACGCCGCCCCCGCCAATGCCACGAGCGTGATTTCTTCCTCCGGCAGCGCGACGACCGATGCAATAAGTGTTACGATGGGAATGAAGTAGATGTAGTTGGTCGTCCGGACGGTTCCCAATCGTTTCACCGCCGTGTTCCAAAGAAAATAACAGGTCAGCGACGCCACCGCACCTAGAAAAAGAAGATTGCCCCACACAACAGGATGAGACAGTATCTCGCTGCCCATGTTCAAAGGCCGTATGAGGAACGACGGAAGAATGGTAAGCACGCCGTAGAAAAAGACCTTGCGCGTGATAAAAAACGTTGAGTACCTGTTGCTTACGTGTTTTAGTATGATGGTGTAAAATCCCCAGAAGAACGCGGCGAGGAAACTCAGAAAGTCGCCTAACGGGTTCAGTGCTAAAATAAAACTCCCATTGAAAACGACTAAGGCAACGCCCAGCAATGCAATGATAGATCCTTGCACCAAGCGGCGGGTTACTTTCTCGGTTTTGAGGATCAGGTGCGTCAAAACAGCCGTCATCAGCGGAGCCGTACACACGATAAGCGACACGTTGGACGCCAACGTGATCTTTAAAGCGTAATTTTCGACTAAAAAATAAAACGAACCACCGCAAATCCCCGCCAACACAAACAAAAACTCATCTTTAACCGTCTGCGCAAATATACGTTTCCCGCTCACCATCCGTATCCCCAAATACGCCAACAGGAAACGGTAGAAGAAAATATTTTCCGGGGATAATCCGTTGCTTAACAATACTTTAGTCGATATAAAGGTCGTTCCCCAAACCACCACTATCAGGAAAGATAATACGTGAAACCAAACGTCGTTTATTCTGTTTTTGTGTGCGTGCATAAAGATTTTTTGCAAAAGTAGATATATTTGGAATAATGGCAAAATTTAATTGTCTAGGTTATGATTTTTTACTATTTTTGTCAAAATTTTAAACTCATGAACGAAATCGTTATTTTAGGTATTCTTATCGGGGATGAAGTCGCTGATATTGTGGCATTTCAGCAGTTGTTGACCAAGTACGGGAATGTGATTCGCACACGGTTGGGATTGCACGAAAATCACTACGAGACGCCGAAAATCAAAGGGCTTCTGTTGTTGGAGATGGTTGGCGACGCCGCCGAGATCGCCTCATTTGAGAAAGTTGCCCGTAATATTTCCGGCATACAGGTGCAGAAAATGTTTTTTTCTTTTTAGCACGATGCAGCGTTATTTTTTGAAATTGGCGTACAACGGGGCTGCGTATCACGGCTGGCAGGTTCAGTCTCATAACAGCGTTACGGTGCAGCAGGTGTTGGAGAATGCGCTCTCCACATTACTGAAGGATTTTATCTTCCTGACGGGCTGCGGACGTACCGACGCCGGCGTTCACGCTGCGATGTGTTATGCCCATTTCGAGACGGAAGTCCCATTCGACGAAGCGCTTTTGGTGAAAAAGATGAACGCCTTTTTACGAAAAGACATCATCGTCTATAACTGTTTTAAGGTTCCTAATACGTTGCACGCCCGTTTCAGTGCCACTTACCGCACATACCATTATTATGTCGCCACGAGAAAAGACCCTTTCCGTAAAGAGTTTGTCTATTCGGTATATCGTGCCATTGACTTTGACAAGATGAATGCGGCGGCGGCGGTTTTACCGGAATATACCGACTTCTCGGCGTTCACCAAGGTGAAATCGGACACGAAAACCAACAACTGCAACATCATGAAAGCCGTCTGGGAACAGACAGACGAACAGCATGTATGGGTTTTCAAAATAACGGCGAACCGCTTCCTGAGAAACATGGTGCGCACGGTGGTAGGCACATTGCTGGAGGTGGGCTACGAGAATATCTCGTTAGAAGAGTTTCGGAGTGTCATTGAGTCGAAAGACCGAACAAAAGCCGGCGCCACAGCCCCCGCTGCCGCGCTGTTTCTGCATGATGTGGGGTATGAGATTTGATTGCTAATGGACGTAAAATAAATAACTTATCATATCTTTTCTATTTATAACTCTATTTTGGCAATCGTGGTCACTATCCAACGAAAAAAATAATCGACTACGCGCAAATTGTCTGTCTGAGTAAATTTGCTGAAAAAGCGTTTGTAAGCATCTTGTGCAGGTATTCGTCCCCATCCGAAAATCTGACCCAAAGCCCGATCGAAACGGGTCAATTCGGTATGAATAAACTTTGTCGCACCGCACCAAACGTTGCAAACAAACGCCTCTAAAAAGGCAGAGGGTGTGTAGCCTCTGCTCTAGGCTGGGGCAGAAAATCACACGCAGAAACTTGCGCAGAAAAGGACATCTTATCCAAAAATTGTTTCAAAATACCATACCACTCCAAGGTGTAACTTCTTTATTTGTAAATTGATACGTCAGTTTCATAACACAATGTTCTCTAACGCTACGCATTAGAAATTTGAACGCAAAATTAATGATTTTTCTCTAATGCGGAATCTGGGTTTAAGGTATATTAAAAATGCTTATATTTGCACCCATCTTTGTTCAAGTAAAAAATAAATTTAAAAATAGAAGCAATGAAGAAACTATCCATGATTTTAGGAGTGATTGTTTTGTCGTTAACGGTTAATGCACAGAACATTATGTTATCAAGCGGAAGCAAAGGCATCGCCAAGGCGAACGACCAGTTTTCCGGATTTCAAGCAACATTTTCGTACAACGAAATTGAGAGCGTAACCATCACAGGGACAGAAAAAGGAACTTTTTCCTCCTTACAGATTGCAGAGGCGTATCCATCGGTTGGCAATTACGGCGAGCCGGAGTTGCCCGTATTCAAAAAAATGATCCAAATTCCGGTGGGCGCGACGCCCAAGGTGGTTGTGAAAAACTACACCGTTTCGGAGTTTAACTTGAGCGATTACGGATTTCATTCCATTTTTCCTGTTCAGCCCAGCGTCAGAAAAGACCAGGACGAAGTCCCGTTTATCTATGATGAAAAGGCATACGGACTTGACCAGTACAACCATTCCGAACTTGCGGAAATCCACATTCTGGGACCGATGCGCGGCATTATCATTGGCATGTTGACGGTCTCTCCCATTCAATATAATCCGGTTGCCCATTCGGTGATGGTATATAACGACATTGAGGTAGAAGTGGTTTTTGAAAACGCCAACTACAAACAGACCGAAGAGATGTTTGTAAATTCGTTCAGTCCGTATTTCACCAAACAATACGATATTGTGTTCAATAAAGGCGTTACGAGAGATGTATATGACGACCATTCGGATTTATATACGACGCCGGTGCGTATGTTGGTGGTTGCCAACCGTATCTTTGAACAGACGTTGCAACCGTGGATTGAGTGGAAAACAAAAAAAGGCTTTTATATGGAAGTGCGCTACACCGATGAACCGGAAGTCGGAACAACGGCAGCATCCATTAAAACATTTATTCACGGAAAATATAATGCCGGCATCGGCAACGGCACCGCCCCAACATTTATCATTCTTGTCGGAGATACACAAGGCGCCGGCGTTGTCCCGGCAAGTCAAACAGGATCTTATACCTACAAAGCCACCGACTTGTACTATGCAAGGGTCAATACGCCCGGATTTTTCCCGGATATGTACTACAGCCGCATGTCGGCACAAACCACGCAACAGTTGGAAAACCAAATTGAAAAAATCCTTTATTACGAAAAATATCAATTCGCCGACCCCACTTATTTGGATAATGTGTTGTTGATTGCAGGTTATCATGATAATTCTACTTGGGATGTTTGGGTCGGACGACCAACCATTAATTATGCCAATACCTATTATTATAATGCCGACCATGGCTATGCTGATATCCACAAATATGTAACTAACAATTATACAGGATGTTACGCCCATTTTAACAATGTCGGATTTGCTAATTACACGGCACATTGCGGCGAGACAGAATGGAGCAGCCCCAATTTCACAGTTTCACAAGTTAGCACTATAGATAACAAATACAGATATTTTGTTGCCATGGGGAACTGTTGCTTGGCAGCCGACTTTGGCTATACCGGAAACGGCGGCATCTGTTTCGGAGAGGCATTGATGCAAGCACAACAAAAAGGCGCGGTAGGATATATAGGCTCATCGCCAAGCAGTTATTGGGGTGAAGATTTTCATTTTGGCGTGGGCGCTTATGCCGGTAATATACAAACTGTTACGAACCCAACATTAGCAAACACAAAAACAGGGGTTTACGACTTTATGTTCCGTGATGCCGATTTCAATACGCTCTGTTCCCATGTTTTCGGCGGAAACCTCTCCGTTCAATACGCCCATGATAACCCCGGCTATACCACCCACATCTCAGCGCCCTACTACTGGGAAGCCTACAACGTACTCGGCGACGGCTCTTTGATGCCGTACAACGCACAAGGCAGTGTAAATACCGTTTCACACCTTCCGGTTATACATATCGGATTACCCTCTTATGAAGTAATGGCTGCTCCCGGTTCCTACGTGGCTATCTCGAAAGACGGCGAATTGCTCGGCGTTGCCGTAGCCGACGTTAACGGCATTGCCAATGTTACCTTAGACCCGCCCATCACATCCGGCGGAGATGTGGACATCGTCGTTACACGAAACCAATACATACCCTACATAGCGCAAGTGCCGGCAGTAGCACAAGTAGGTCCTTATGTGGTTTACAACAGTTATGAAGTGGGCGACGGCGATATTTTAACCTATATCTCTACCGATGAAGAGATTGAAGTTACCCTGAAAAATGTTGGAATCGAAACATCGGGCGAGTTGAACGTAACCATCTCCTGTGCCGACCCGCAACTGACCATCACCCAAGCCACCGCCACCTGCGCTCCCATCGCACCGGATGCAACAGCAACGGTAACTTTCAAAGTTACTGTGGCAAACGACATCCCCGACGGAAAAAATTTCCCTGTTGACATTGCCGTGAGCAACGGCGGGAAAACCACTTGGGAAAGCAAAATGCCGTTGAAGGCTTACGCACCAAAGTTCTCGTTGGAAAAAATATTGGTTAATGGCGTCGAAAACGGCAGTCTGGCGGCAGGCTCATTAGCAATGATCACCACCGTTGTTAAAAATGCAGGCGGCGCCGACGCATACAACGTAAAAGGCGATTTAGAATTTGTAAGTGAATATATTACCATCGCCTGCGCCGAAAAAAACCGCGCCACAGTCAACTTGGAAGCCGGCGAAAGCATGACTTTAGACTTTTACGTCATCACTGACCCGAATATGCCGTACGGATACGAAGTAAATATGGGACTGCTACTCACCGCTGCTTATGAAATTTCGTATAATGCCGGATTCAAAGTCGCCAACACTGGGGCAGATAATTACTGTGTTCCGGGTAGTACCAATTGCAGCAGTTATAACGATAGAATCACCTCCATTCAAATACTCCAAACAAGCAACCAAGCCGTTTTATTGAATGACCCCGCTCCCACATGTAATTCTAACGGATACACCGACTATACAAACGTTTTACTTGAGTTTATACCGGGCGAACAATATACCATCAAAGTTAAAACCGGTTACTCAAATCATAAAGTAAAAGGATGGATTGATTTGAATGGAAATAACGCTTTTGACAGTAATGAATCTATGTTTGTGGTTACTTGCGCTTCTGCAAATACAGAATATTCTGCAAACTTTACAATCCCGCAAGATTTTGCCCCCGGCTCGCAACGTTTCAGAATCAGAACACGGGATGGCGGCACGGAACCGGATGCCTGCGGCTCATATAGTTGGGGACAAACACTTGATTATACGGCTGTTCTGCCCGAACTCTACCCCCGCGTTCAAAACGTAGTCGCCGTGTTGGCTGAACCAAATATCAACATCACCTGGGAAGCCCCCGACACAGGAACGCCCACCGGTTACAACGTCTATCGCGATGGCAATAAACTGAACGCAACACCTCTCACCGCAACAAGTTTTACGGAAGAAAACGTGGCACAAGGCGTATATGCCTACAACGTAACCGCGCTTTATACAGGAAATAAAGAATCGTTTGCCGAGATGTCGAATGTGATTTGTAACTTTATCGCATGTGAACCGCCCGCCAACCTCGCAGTAACCATGCAAGGAACGACAGCCATCCTCACATGGGAGGCGCCGGAAAATATTGAAGGCGAATTGTTGAAATACAACATCTATCGCGATGAAGAAAAACTTGGCGAAGTACCATCCGATGTCTTTGAATATCAAGACAAAAACCTCGATTACGGAACATACGTTTACCAAGTAAGCGCCACCTACGAGCAATGCGACGAATCGGAAAAAACCGACGGCGTTACCATCGTCGTCCGCGCTTGTGAGCCGCCTACCAACCTCATCGGAACAGCCGAAGGAAAAACAGCCATCCTCACCTGGAACGAACCCGAAACCATTGACGGCGAACTGCTTGGCTATAACGTCTATCGCGACGAAGAACTGATAGAAGAACTATTGCCCGACGTCTTCGAATACCGCGACGAAGAACTCGAAAACGGCACATACATCTATCAGTTAAGCGCCGTGTACGAACATTGCGAAGAGTCGGCATTGACCGCCGGCGTCGCCGTTACCATAGAAGTTACAGGCATCAGCAATGTGCCGACGGGAACTTTCCAAATATTCCCCAATCCGGCACATAACGAACTGAATATCACCGGAAACGTCGTCCCCACTGCTGTCCGCATGTACAACATCACCGGACAGTTGGTGTACGAAACCGACCAATGCGCTACCAAAATGAAAATCTCGGTGGCAGAGATGCCGGAAGGAGTCTATTTCATCAAAATAGATTCCGAATACGGAAATATAACGAGGAAAGTGGTGGTGAATTAGCCTATGAAAGTAACGAAAAGCATTTGGTTTTTTGTAATAATCTTCGCCTTTTTTTACGGCGGATGTCAATGTAATTCGCAAGCGCACCAAGCCGAACCTGCCAACCTTGAACTCCGGTTCGACAACTGCGCATCCGAAAAAATCATCGTAGAGCGGATTACTCCCGACGATATTATTAAAACCGATTCCATCACCCTCGACAAAAACGGAAACGGCTTACTGCGCCTCTTCCCCGAAACAGAGGAATTTGTACTGCTTCGTTTCCCCAGCAACGACTTTATCCCGTTGGTCATCAGCAAAAATACCCTTTTCAAAGTTACCGCCGATTGCCACAATATCGGACAGACTTTTAACATTGAAGGCAACACCGAAGCCGAAGCATTGACGGTTTATTTCCGTCGTCTGTTCCGCGACATGGCGGTGAGCGACAGTCTGGGAGAGCGTTTGCGGATGTATAAGGAGACGTCTCAGTTTTCCGCCGTTCAACAGGAGGTGATGACGCAGTACGAACTGCTGTACGCTCAGCATAAGCAGTTTGCATTCTCACTGCTCGATGCCGCCCCCGACAATCTCGCAAATCTGTTAATTCTCAATCAAAACATTGGAAATCAGCGCGTTTTCGAAATGCAAACCGATACGTCGCTCTACTTTTTGATTGACCGCAGTTTGTTTGGTCGCTTTCCGGAGAATCCGCACGTCGTCAAGTTTCACGAAGAGGTCTCCACACACAAACAGGAACTCGCCATCAAACAGTTAGCCGCCCAACGCCTTGCCCCCGGCAACAAAGCCCCCGACTTTTCGCTCCCCGACATCTCGGGACGATGGCTCTCCCTCTCCGACTTTCAGGACAAAACCGTACTGCTCTCCTTTTGGGCATCGTGGGAAAACGGCACGCCCAATAACCTGGAGATGCTGAAAATCATGTACGACGATTATAAAGACAAAGGCGTCGAATTTATCGCCGTCTCGATGGACAACGACGAGACGATATGGAAAAACATCGTGCGACAGCAAAAGACGAAATGGCTCAACGTGTCGGACTTGAAAAGTTCCGCCTCGCCGTTGATTCAACTTTATAATCTGCCCGAAAAACTCCCCGTCTATTATTTAATAGGTAAAGACGGCGTCATCTTAGCCCAATATCCTTCAATGATGGAGATTGACGAAATACTCTATTCTTTTTAGTCGGCGACCAAAGCATCCGAACCAACCTTAGGCGCTAATTCCTCCATCAGGCAACTGAGGAGGTCATACATGAAAGTATCTCTATTGTTCACTTTCAAGATCTCCCGATTACAAAAAGCAAATAGTTCTTTTTCGTATCTCCCCTCCTGCATGAAAAGAACATAGCGCAATATGTCAAATGGCATTGCCAAATATTCCGAATCCATACGTCGGACGATATGCTCTTCCTGTAACTCTAACCACGAAGAATATTCCTCGATACAAACTCTGCTGATCAATAGCGCTTCGTCGAAATTGTTTTGGACAAGGCAACTATATGCTTTAAGCAGCAATTTAATCATCACGTACACATCTATCGTTTTCACGTAGTTGTCGCGCATAATGTTCTCATAATCAACATGACAGCCGTTTAATGTTTCGCGTAGCATTTGTGTGTAGTAGTCGGCGTTGTGTGTGGCTTTTTCATCTGTTTTACGTGCCAATTCAGCCAATATGAGATGTTGCCTGAACGCCTCTTTAATCACAAAGAAGTGACTGCAAGGCTGCTCCTCGCTGAGACAATTACAGGAAAAATCAACTATTTTTTCCCCATCTGTTTTCATGGTTATCATCAACATGTTGCACAGTTCATTCCTATGCACCGCTTTCCATACGTTAGGAGAAACCTCCCAAAAATCAATGGTACTCATTTTATTATCATTTTATTTTAGGGTGCAAAGATAGTGATTTTATTCGTGGGGCTGTCTTAAAAGTTTTTTTTTAACGCAAAGACGCGAAGTTTTTCGCAAAGGTCGCAAAATGGCTGAACACGACGGTTCAGGAGAACAACACGACATTTCCGACAGACGCCAAACTGTGTAAGAAGGTGATAGACAAATGCAATAAAATTGCGAAAAAGGAAAAGATTAAAACCTTTTACAAAATGTATTGCCAAAGGCAAAGCGCACAAACAATACGAATTTGGCGATAAGGTCGGATTAGTAACCGGAGGGAAAAAGGGCAAAAAGATTATTTTGGCAATCAAGGCATTTTTAGACAATCCGTTTGACGGACATACCATAGAACCATTGCTGAATCAAATGGCAGACAATGACATACAGTTTCCGAAAGAACTCGCATACGACAGAGGCGGTAAAGGCAAATCGGAAATCAATGGAGTAAAGATTATCATTCCCGCGCCCCCCTTAAAGACGGATACTTTTCCTAAATTTTTCTTGTCCATAATTCTAATGATTTATTTATTATTATTCAAAATATTTTGAAATGCACTTTTATTTTGTCCTTATTTTCTGCTGTTTCCGCTTGCATTGTCGCCCACTTGCATACACCGCCGATAATGCCGCACAATCTGAGCCGCCGATGAGGCTGTTTCATAAGTATAACAGTCTCTTTTTTTGTGCATTTTATTTTATATGTTTTTGCAAAATTATTCATTTTTTCTAACTTCTTGTTCGATAATTCTTTTGTCGTGCCACAAAACAAAATCCGTTGCCCATTTCCAACAAAAAATCACGAATATTATCCATAATTGCCTGTTCCAAATCCGATTCCAACACGAATTCTTTTTCTTTTATTCCCAAAAATTCAAAAGTAAAGGGCGATTTAATGATTTCGGAAACATTGACTTTTTCAGCGTTTGTTTGTACCAATGCTATAAGTTTTTCGGGTTGGCGACTTAATCCTGTTCGCTCGAAAAATAGTGAATTGATTTGTCTTCGTAATTCTCTCACACCCCAAGTTCCGTTAATAGATTCGATTTCGTAAAAACTCCGTTTCAATGGGTCGGAAATTTTAATCAATTCCGAAAAATGCGAAAACGACAGATTAGACAACAACTTTGTAGGCTCTATAATTGGCTTTTCTGATTGAATTTCTAATCTTTGGGACACTGTCCCAAGAATTTGTTCGGGCAAATGCAGCGATTTTTGGGACAGCGTCCCAAGAAACTGCGGATATACGGTGTAAAACTGTCGAAAACGTGATAATTCGGCTGCCGAAACATTTTTTAATCCGTTTTGTGCCAACGAAACGGATATTTTTTCCAACAAATGCTCTCCGTAAGTTGCTTTGTCTTCGCCTTGTTGTTCGTACTCAACGATAAAATAACCAATCAAATAGTTTCTCAAAGTTAAGCCAATGTTAATGGCTTTCGCAGCGTAACTTTGAAGTGCCTCGTGAGTTTGTGTAATATGTTGCGTTAATTGTATAAAATTCATTATGTTAAAAATTATGAAATGCAAAGATAGCATTATTGTTTGAAATAACAATCCACATAATAAGCAAAACCGCCAACCTGCACACCGGCATCGTTCAACTACGTTTTCATTGCGCGTGCATAGCACGCAACGAAAACTTAGTTATTGTAGGCAGTGCATTTTGTCCTTTTGGTTAGGTCGTTTCATTCTGCTATTTTTCTTGTTTATCGTTCTATTTGTCTGACAAATAACACATTATATTCCAAACATTTTAGCATGTGATCCGGTATTAGTAAAGACCAAAACCATTTCGTTGTCTTTTTGTACCCAAATCAATAACCAATCAGGTGCTACGTGACACTCCATATACTTCTCGCCTTTTCGTTCTTTTCCGTATCCTGTCAATCCCCATAATAAGAAAAACCGCCAATGTGCACTCTGGTTTCGTTCAACTGCATTTTCATTGCGCGGGCGCAGCACGCAATGAAAAATTAGTTATTGTCGGCAGGTTTTTCTCCGCGCCATCTCTTTATTCTTCTAATAACCAATCTATTACATTTATTTTCTGTATTCCTTTGTAAGTTGTTGCAGGTTCAACATCGGTAGTGAGCAAGATTCTGCGGTTAAAATCGTTTACTAATTCAAAAGGTCGTATTTCTCGCTCAAAAGTACTTGTTTCTTTGGTCGTCCAAGCAACTTGTATATATTCCGTTTCGTTTTTTTTTGTTCGTGTAACAAAATCAATTTCTGTGTTGTTGGCTTTGCCGATATGTATTTTATTTCCTCGTCGTAGGAGTTCCAAATAGACAATATTTTCAAGATTATGCCCCAAATCTTGATTGATTTTATCGCCAAGAAAATATTTTTTTAATCCTAAATCCACGGTATAATATTTTTCCTGTGTTTGCAAAAGTCCCTTTCCTCGCAAATCAAAACGTCTTACTTTGTAGAACATATACGCCTCAACAACAGAATCGATGTAATTTGAAACGGTATGGTGTGAAATTGCAAGATGATTATTCGTTATCAGATAGTTGGTGATTTTCTTGGTTGTAATGATCGAGCCAACAGAATCAAAAAGAAAAGAAAGGGTTTTATTAAAATGGTCTTCGTTTTTCCATTTATTACGCACCAAAACATCTTTTTGAATAATGTTTTGAATAACATCAAGAATGTAATTTCGTATTAGATTTTCGGGTAAATCGAAGATTCCCGGCATTCCGCCGGTGTCCAAATATTTGGCAAATACTAAATCGGTGCGCGAAATATCCGACTGCGTCAAAAGATATTCTTTGAACGAAAATGGTAAAATGTGAATAGAAATATAGCGACCCGTTAGCAAAGTGCCGAGTTCGCTTGAAAGCAAATAAGCGTTTGAGCCGGTAACATAAACATCAATATTGGGCTTTACATACAGTCCGTCAACCAAACGCTCAAACTCTTTAACTTGCTGTATTTCATCAAGAAAAACATAACACTGTTTGCTTGTATCTAACTGACCTATAATGTAATAATATAAAGCATCAAGGTCATTTAAATATTTGCGATTTTCGTAATCTTCAAAATTGAGAAATACAATTTGATTTTCTTTCACACCGTCAGCACACAAATAATCTCTAAACATTTGCATTACGGTTGATTTTCCGCAACGTCTAACGCCTGTAAGCATTTTAATCAGGTTTTTGTCCCGCAACGCTTTCAGCGTGTTCATATAATCTTTTCGTTCTATCTGTATCATAACGCTTTATCTTATAGCCCAAACTTTCTATTTTTAATAAGTTTGGGTTGCAAAGATACAATTATTGTTTGAAATAACAATCCCCATAATAAGCAAAACCGTCAACCTGCACACCGGCATCGTTCAACTGCGTTTTCATTGCGCGGGCGTAGCACGCAACGGGAACTTAGTTATTGTGCGCTGGCTATTTCTTCATCATTATACGTTTGTTGTTTTTCTAATTCTCTTTCAAGTTCCTCAACAGATGGCAATTGCGGTTTAAAATTTTCGGGAATAGCATTTGTCAATGTTTTTTGTCAGTTCATCTTCAATCGCTTTTTCCAAAGCATCGTTTTCCAAACCAAGGAAATCGAAATTGAAAGGGTCTTTTAGCGTTTGTGAGGCAAGTTCGGATTGTTTTGCTGGCAGGGTGTTATCGAAATTATGCGTAGAATTTCCTGCTGTCAGATAATACTTTTTCTCAATTTGTATCTCTAATGTGTCTCTGTCCCAAGCGTTTTGAACGGCAGCACGACAATAAAATTCCGCCTCATCAATATTTTTTACTTTTGTGATTATTAGGCGATTATGTCCCCATGGAATTTGTGCCACGACTTGTGGCACAAATTGATATTTCTCGGAATAAAAACGATACCATTGCAATCCATTCTAAAAAATCAGAAGCCACTATTTTCTGTGTGTTTTGAGTATCCGACATGCTTTCTCTTGTCATCGCACTAATTTTTGGCAAAATTCTTTTATTTCTTCTGCAAAACGGATAGCGTTTTTTGCGTCGTCTTCTGTAATTTGCAGCTCGTTTGGGTATCTCGGCAATACTGCGAAATTTGTTAAAAACTGGCATTTTCTCACAAAATTTTCAAAATCCGGCTGAATTTGTGCACACATATCTAATAAATCAATAAGATCATGTGTTTTCGGAAACTCAACTTCGTTAAAGAAAAGATACCCTTTCAAATCCTTTTCTGCCGATTGCTGACAAAGATTGCAAATACGTTCAACCGGTATCGGATGCATAGTGATAGTCGAATTTTTCGCTATACTTAAA